>MKWU01000160.1_pt1 | contig 122956 bp, 104 predicted proteins | sample 809101 | NCBI WGS metagenome assembly MKWU01 (sample SAMN05860141, study PRJNA318959) | sponge metagenome | host: Aplysina aerophoba | place: Slovenia: Piran, Adriatic Sea, Gulf of Piran | collected 2013-05-07
CGCCGCCGGCGCCCGGCTCGCCGCGACGCTGCTGCTGGTGCGGTTGCATACCGGACGCCGGCACCAGATCCGCGCCCAGGCGGCCGCCCGCAGGCACGCGCTGCTCGGCGACATCCGCTACGCTGACGGACCGCATCGCGGCCGCGCACACCGCGCCGCGCACCATGGGCCCGCGAGCGGCAGCACGGCATCCGGCCCCGGGGCGGGCTGGCCGGTGCTGCACGCCGCGGCCATCGGCAACGATGCCGCCGCGCACTGCGCAGCCGTTGCGGCTCCCCTGCCGTCCGGCGCTTGCCGGGCCATCGAACGGCAATTCGGCCCCGCCGCCGTGCGCCGCGCCCGCTCCGCCGTCGCGCGGCAGCTTGCCGGCGGCAGCCGCGACGCGAATGCGGGGCACTCGGGGGAGTTCGAACATGGTTAGGTTGCGCCGCATGCTGCGCAGCGTGCTGTGGACGCTGCGCGGCGTCCAGGTGACCGCGCTGGTGGGCAAGAGCGGCACCGGAAAAAGCTTTCGCGCGCAGCTCATCGCGCAGAAATACGGCATCGACGTCATCGTCGACGACGGGCTCCTCATACAGGGCCAGAAGATCCTGGCCGGGCGCTCGGCGAAACGGGAGCGCGGCGCCATCGAGGCGGTGAAGGCGGCCGTGTTCCACGACGAGACCCACGCGCGCGAGGTGCTGCGCGTCCTGGAACGAATACGAGCGCAACGCATTCTCATCCTGGCAACCTCGGAGAAGATGGCGGTGCGGATTGCCGGCCGGCTCGATCTGCCGCGCCCGCAGCGCATCATCAGCATCGAAGACGTGGCAACCGAAGAGGAGATCGACGCCGCGCTGCGTTCCCGGCGCGCGCAGGGCCGGCACATCATACCGGTGCCGCCGATCGAGGTGCGGCGCGACTACGGCCACATTGTGATCGATTCGATCACCATCTTTCTGCGCAACAAGATCCTGCGCCGGCGCGGCAAGGTATTCGAAAAAACCGTGGTGAGCCCACAGTTCGAACGCCGCGGCAGCGTGACGGTGTCGGAAGCGGCCCTCACGCAGATGGTGCTGCACTGCGTCGGCGAGTTCGCGCCCGAGTTCGCCGTCGAACGGCTGGTGGTGGTGGGCGACCTGCGCCAGCCGGGGCTGGAGGTGATGCTGCGGGTGCCGTTCGACGTACCGGTGGCCGGCCGGCTGCATCAGCTCCGCGACTACATCATATCCAGCGTGGAACGGTTCTCGGGGCTGCTGCTGGACCAGGTCGACATCACCGTGGACCAGATCGAAGGTGCCGGCCCGCCGGACGCCTCAACCGCGACCGACGGCGGCAAACCGGAACCGGGCAGACGGAACCGGCGTCCGCGGCGGTGACCGCGCCCGTCAGGGCGCCTTCGCGAGCCGCTCCGCGACCCGCAGCGCGTCGACCTGTGGCAGGACCAGCGGCTCCATGGCACTACGCAACCGTTGCGCCAGCCCCTTCACCGGGCGCTCCTCGGTCTGCCAGGTGTCGTCTTCGAACGCAACGTCGCTCAGCAACGCGCTGAACATCAGCGTGCGCAGGCGCCGGCCGGTCGCCACCTCGTCGGCCACCTGTTCGTCCAACGCCGCCAGGCGCCGGCCAACGGCGGATCCTTCCAGCCGTGGGCTCACCCGGGCGATCAGGTTCGGCAGCAGCACGGCGAACAGTCCCAGGTCATGGGCGGAATCGAGAATCTCGGTGGCCCGTCCGCACGACAGGATCTTGACCAGCTCCTCGGTCAGCCGCTCGGCCGAGCACTCCCGGAGGCACCCGGCATGGCGGCCGATCAGCGTGCGATAGCGCCGCTCCATGGAGAAACCGGCCAGGCGCGCGTACTTGACCGCCCGGATCATGCGCACCGGATCCTCCCTGAACGACGCCTCCGGATCCTCCACAGTGCGCAGCGCACGCTGCTGGATGTCGTCGAAGCCGCCCACGTAGTCGATCAGCCGCTCGCTGCGCGGTGCGTAATAGAGGGCGTTGAAGCTGAAGTCGCGGCGGAACGCGTCCTGGTCGACCGTGCCGTAGCGGTTGGCCGCGGAGGTATCCGCGGCGCGGAACGTGGCCACCTCGAACACCCGCCGCCCGGAAGGGACGTGCACCAGCTTGAAGCGGCGCCCGATAATGCGCGCGCCGCGAAACAGCGCGGTGATCTGCCGGGGCCGGGCACTGGTGGCGATATCGAAATCTTTCGGGTCGCGCCCGGTCAGCAGGTCGCGCAGCGCGCCCCCGACGATGTATGCCTCGTGGCCGCCGCGGGTCAGCCGCTGGCAAATGGCGGCCGCTCCGGAATCGATCGCGGAGCCGCGAATGCCATGTTCGCTGGGCAGGTAGACGTTGGCGGTGGCGCGCGTGGCGCCGCTCGCGGATCTTCGATATCGCTTGAGCAATGGTTCGGGAAAGCCGCGCGCGAAGCGTCAGCCGAGCGTGAAGCCGACGTCGTCGCCGCGCAGCTCCAGGCGCACCCGCTTCACTCCCTGTTCCGAATACGCCTCGTACGCCGCATCTTCGAGGTGGCGCGCGAATACCGACTCCAACCCGCGCGCGCCGCTCTCCTTGCGCAGCGCCTGGCGCACCATCAACTCCACCACCGCGTCGTCCACTTCCAGCTCGATCTCCTCGAACAGGAACTCGTTGTGGTACTGAGTGATGATGTTCTCCTTGAGAATACCGGTGAGCTGGCCGGCGGACAGCGACTCGAACGGCACGATGCGCTTGAACCGGCCGATCAACTCGGGCAGAAACCCGAACCGTTGGAAGTACCGCACCGCCGCGACATCCTCCTCGCTGTACGACACCGCGATGCGCTCCGCTTCGTCGCCGATGGCGCGGCGCCCGAAACCGATGCCGGAGTTGTCTTCCGCCTCGATCACTCCCTTGAAGCCGGAGAAGGCGCCGCAGGCGATAAACGAGATATCGGCGGTGGACACCAGCGTGCGGGCGCCGTATTCGGAATGGGAAAGGTCGTTGGGCACCGATATATCGGCCGCCTCGAGCATCTTGAGCAGTTCGCGCTGCACGCCGAGACCGGAAACGTCCTTGGTGGTGGCCGCGCCGGCGAACACGGCGTTGTTGTGTCCTGCCGCCACCTTGTCGAATTCGTCCAGGCACACCACGCCGACCGAGGTGGCGTGCTGATTCAGATCCGCCGCGTACAGGAGCCGGGTCAGAATGGAGGTCACCTCCTGGCCGACGTAACCGGTCTCCGAGTACCCGGTCAGGTCCACGATCAGCGTGGGCAAGTGGAGGATATGCTGGAACAGCAACTCGATCAGGTGCGTCTTGCCGCACCCGGTCGGACCCACCATGAGCAGGTTGGTCTTAGCCGGCAGCAGGTCGCGGCTCACCCCTTCAAGGTGGATCTTGCGCAGCCGCGACACGTGCCGGTAGGCCATGAGCGATACCGCCGTCAGCGCCCGCTCCTGGCCGACGTAGCCCATCTCGCGGATGGTGGCGGCGGTTTCGCGTGGCGTGAGGAACGGGATGCTGCGCACGTACAGCACGATCTCCTGATCGTTGCGCTGCGGGCGCAGGCTGCGGGTCTGGCGCGCGAGTGCCATGAACGCGGCAACCCTATCATCCCCGCGGGCGGTACCGCCAGCCCAGGCGGGCACACAATTCGCCGCCCGCCGCGCCGTACACCGGGCGGATGCCGCCGGCCCGCCGCCGGGGTTAGACTATGGGGGAATGCAGCCCTTTCCGGAGTCGATCAGCGAGCTTGCCGCAACGCTGCCAGTCGTCCGCCACCGTGACCAGATCCTGCAGCAGGTCGCCGCCAACCCGGTAACCGTGGTGGAGAGCCCGACCGGATCGGGCAAGACCACCCAGCTTCCCCGCATCCTGTTCGATGCCGGCTACGGCGACACGGGCCGTATCGGCGTTACCCAACCGCGCCGCATCGCCGCCGTATCGGTTACCGACTTCATTTTCGCGCAACTCGCCGCCGACGCCGGAGCCGACGCCGGAGGCGGCGGCCCGGACGTGGCGTTGGCCGCGTACAAGATGCGGTTCGAGGACACCACCACCCGGGACACTCGCATCAAGGTGATGACCGACGGGGTGCTGCTGCAGGAACTCAAGCACGACCGCCTGCTTGGCGAATATTCGGTTCTGATGGTCGACGAGGCGCACGAGAGGTCGCTCAACATCGACTTCGTCCTCGGCCTGCTGAAGGCCGTGCTGGCGCAGCGGCCCGATTTCAAGGTGATCGTGTCCTCCGCCACCATCAACGCGGAGGTGTTCTCCGAGTACTTCGACTCCTGCCCGATTGTGCGCATCGACACACCGGTACACCCGGTGCAGATCCGCTATCGCCCGTTTCAGCCCGCCGGCGACCCCGAGCGACTGCTCGCCGCCGTGGAGCAAATCGTGCTCGAGATCGACCGCGCCGGGATGCCGGGCGACATCCTGGTATTCCTGTCCGGCGAACGCGACATCCGCGCCTGCATCGCAACCCTCGCCGCCCGCCGCGAGAGCCGCAGATGGCAGCTCCTGCCATTGTACGCGCGGCTGGCGCGCGCCGAGCAGGACCGCGTGTTCGCGGCGTTCCCGGACCGGCGCAAGATCGTGGTGGCCACCAACATCGCGGAGACCAGCATCACCATCCCCGGTATCGGCTTCGTGATCGACTCCGGTCTGGCCAAGGTCAACTCGTTCAATACCCGAACGCTTACCTCCGCCCTCACCGAGCAGCCGATCTCGCACGCGTCCTGCAATCAGCGCCGCGGGCGGGCCGGACGCACCGGTCCCGGCGCCTGCTTCCGGCTCTACTCGGAAGCCTCCTACCAGCGGCGCCCGCTGTTCGAGACCGAGGAAATCCATCGTACCGACCTGTCCGAGGTGGTACTGCGGATGGCGGAGCTGGGCATTACCGAGTTCGAAGAGTTCGACTTCCTGTCGTCGCCGGGACGCGAACGGATCGCCAGCGCCGTGGCGCTGCTCGGGCGCCTCGACGCGCTCGACGAAGCCCGGGAGCTGACCGAGGTCGGACGCACCATGGTCAGGTTCCCGATCCTGCCGCGCCACGCGCGTATCCTGGTGGAGGCGATGTACCGCTACCCCGAGGTGCTGGAGGAAGCGATTATCGCCGCCGCCTTCCTGTCGGTGCCGACCCCGTTCATCATGCCTGATGGCCACGAGCTGGAGGCGCGCCACGCTCACCACGCGTTTCGCCACCCGCTCGGCGACCTGGTAGCCTGCCTGGACCTGTACGGCCTGTTTCGCGACAGCCGCGACCGGGATGGCTTTTGCGCGCGCCACTACCTGGAACCGCGCACCATGTACGAGATTCTGAACGTCAAGGAACAACTGGAGGCGATCGTGAGCGGGCTCGGGGTGCCGGTGAGCGGCGGCGGCCCGATCAGCCACTACCTGCGTGCGGTCGGGCGCGGCCTGATTCAATTCATCTGCGTGGCCTCCGGGCCGGGGCGCTACCGCAGTCCGACGGCCGGCAACATCTTCATCCATCCCGGATCGGGCATGTATCAGCAGCCGGCGCGCTACATCGTGGCGGGCGAGGTCATGCGCACCGCGCGTGCCTACGCGCGCTCGGTGTCGCCGCTGACCCGCGAGGAGGTGCGCGCCATCTCGCCCGACCTGCTCGCCGAGTTGATCGCGGTGTCGCGGGACGGAGCGAAAGGCGAGCGCCGCGCGGGCCGTGGCCGTGGCCGGGACCGGTCGGGCGCGGCGGACCGCTCCGACCGGCCCGCCCGTCCGCGTTCCACCCGCGACGCCGCGCGGCAGTTGCACCTGCTCGGCAAGGTGTTCGAAGTTACCGAACAGCGCAAGCGGCCGCTGGTAACCTTGCCGTGGCGGGAGGCCGCCCCCGTTGCCCGCCGCGCCGGGCGCCGCTCGCTGGCGGCGTACCGCTCGTGGCGCGGCCGCATTTCCCTGGACGGCGCCGAGATCATGCCGGGGGCGCGCCTCGAGGCGCTGTTCGAGGTGCTCGCCAAGATCGACCCGGCGCACCGCATCGACGCCGGCTGGCCGCGCGACACCATGCGCCTGCCGCAGGACGCCGCGCGCCTGCTCGACTGTCTCGGAGATCTGCTGGCGATGAGTACCCGCCGCCCGGGCGCTCACAAGCTGGGCTTCGTCGCTCTGCAGACCGATGCCAACGGCGGTTTCTGGCTGTCGCTGCGGCGCAACCTGCAAAACGCCGTGGCGGACAGCCTGGCCTCGCTGGAGGCCCTGGCCGACGCACCGCCGCGGGCGCTGGACGAGGCGCAGCAGGCGAGCGTGAGCGCCGTCTACCGGCGGGTGGCGAACTTGTTGTAGTTGCGACCCGGTTCTATTGGTCGTTGCGCAGCGCGGCGCGCACCGCGTCGATCGGTACGGCGCGCAGTTCGGTCTGTTCGAGGCCGCGCTGCAGCACGAAGCGCAGTTCGTCGCCGCTGCGCTTCTTGTCCGCGCGCATCGCGGCCACGATCCGGTCACTGTCGACCTCGGCCGCGCACAGGCGGTAGCCGTACGCGCGCAGCAGCCGGATCACGCGCTGGGCATAGCCGGGGTCGACGATGCCGAGCACGCGGCCGAGACGCATCGCGCGCCCCATTCCCCAGGCCACCGCGGCACCGTGGCTCCAGGCGAAGCCGGAAGCAGATTCGAGCGCATGCGCGAACGTGTGGCCGAGATTCAGAAACGCCCGCGAGGTACCGTCCGCACTCACCGCGGTGCCCAGTTCCTCGCGCAGATCGTGCGCCACGAACCGCGCCTTCACCGCCAGGCACCGGCGCACGTACTCGCCGACCAGCGCCGGACTGCGCGCCAGCACCTCGTCACGGCGGCACTCCAGCAGCCCGAACAGCCCGCCGTCGCCGAGCATGGCAGTCTTGATAACCTCCGCCAGCCCGTCAAGGTAGTCGCTGGTGGAAAGGTGGGTGACCACGGTTGGAACCACCACCAGCCGGTGCGCCGGGTAGAACGTGCCGACCAGGTTCTTGCCGCCGCGCAGATTGATGCCGGTCTTGCCCCCCAGTGAGGCGTCCACCATCGCGGTCACCGTGGTGGGCACCAGCGTCAGCCGCACGCCGCGCAGGTAGACGGAAGCGGCGAACCCGGCCACGTCGCACACCGCCCCGCCGCCCACGCCGACGATTTCGCCGCCGCGGTCCATGCCGCGGTCGAGCGCGGCCAGCAACACGCGCTGCACGGATGCCCAGTGCTTGGCGCCGTCGCGGTCATCGAGCAGCACCGGATCGGGAACGCCGGCGCCGAACAGCCGTGCCGTGTTGGCGTCGAACACGACCACGCGGTTGGCGGCGCTGCGGAATTCCGCCGGCATGCGCTGCTCGAACCGCACCTCGGTATTCGGGTCGGCAACGGAGAATCGGTAGTTGATCACAGAAGTCATGGGCAGCTATACGCGCGGCGCCTGCCACGGGTCGGCCGGAATGCCATCCTTGAACACAAGGAAGTAGAGGTTGGGCTTCTGGTCGTGCGGGTTCAGGCCCAGGCGCCCGATCTCGGTGCCGATCTCCACCTGGTCGCCGACCACCACGTAGGTCTCGGCACTGCCCAGGTAGCCGAATATGTAGCCCAGCGGATTCTCGACCAGAACCACCTGGCCGAAGCCGCGGCTCGGGCTGGCCCAGCGCACCGTGCCGGAGGAGACCGAGCGAACCGCCGCGCCCTCGGTGCCGGCGATCTTGAGGCCGGTCAGCTTGCCGTTGATACGGGTGCGCTGGCCGTCGGTGGGCCAGAGCCGGTTCTCGCCGCTGCCGGTCCGGGCGGTGGCGGCAGGACCGGGAGCAACCGGGAGCCGCCGCTGCGCCGCCGGGGTTTCGGTCCGGGGCGGCGAGCTCGTTCCGCCTTCCGGGATTACCAGCAACTGGCCGATGCGTACCGTGGTAGGATCTATAATCTCGTTTGCCGCCAGTATGAGGGCGGGATTCACACCGTACTTGCGACCCACCGAGTAGATGGTGTCGCCCTTGCGCATCACGTGTGCGTGCGGAATGGTCAACTCCTGCCCGCTGCGCAGCCGCGTCGGATCGGTGATGTTGTTGCTGCGCTGCAGCAGGTCGACGGTCACGCCGTATTTCCTGGCGATGCTGTAGAGAGTCTCGCCGCGGGCGATCCGATGCGTCTGGGCCGCCGCGTCCACGGCCGCCGCCGTGGCCACAACTACCAGAACGCACAACAACGTCCTGGCAGCACGTGGCGCAACACCGGCTGCATTCGAGCGGCGCGGCGCCGGGTTCCACGATGGGAAGCCAAGCCGCAAGAGAAGCCCCATAGCCTTAATTTCGGAGCGGCGGCGCCTGAACTGGAGAGCGGGTATTGAACGGGAGCGAAACTTGTCGCGTCTCGTCAGTGAGCCGCCGGTGTGGAGGGGGGAGTCGGGCTGGGGAGACTTGAACTCCCGACCTCTCGGTCCCGAACCGAGCGCGCTAGCCACTGCGCCACAGCCCGTAGCGACATCAGCGGGACATCAGCAGATTGTCTCCGGATGACCTGATGGATGGACGGGAGCGACGGGACTTGAACCCGCGGCCTCCGGCTTGACAGGCCGGCGCGATAACCACCTTCGCCACGCCCCCAATTGGCAGCGCGCCCAATATAGGAGCGCGCCGGCCCAGTGTCAACGTCCGCCAACGTGCAAACGCCGATGCAGGCCTTGTTGCGGACGATGCTATTGCGTACCATATGAGCAATTCCTTCCATGGCCAAAACCCGAAATCGCAATCCCTCGAAGCGCCCGCACGCCGCCATAGCGGCGCAGCGCTCCAATCACCCGCTGCTCTACGTGGGCAGTCTCATCGTGCTTGTCATTATTACCGTCACCTTCATCGGCACGCCGGCGATCGGCCGCTTCGCCGGCGGCGGCGCGGGAACGGTGTTCGGAACCTATGACGAAATCGCGATCGAGCACCGTCGCGGCAACTACTTCGACAGCCAGATCCTGCAGATCTCGCAGCAGCGCCGCAACAGCGGATTCCGCCAGGATACCGAAACCGAGGCGCGCACCGTGGTTCGGCAGGCGTTCCAGCGCGCGGCGTACCGGGTCGCAGTGCTCGCGGAGGCATCGAGCGCATCGCTGGCCGTTTCCACGGAGCGTATCGACGGCGAGTTGATCCGTTCCGGCCCGTACGTGGTCGGCGGTGTGTTCAGCGAGGAGCGGTACAATGCCACCCCCGCGTCGCAGCGCAAGGTGAACCGCCAGCTGGTGCAGGAGCAGCTCCTGGAGCGCCAGTATTTCTCCGACCTCACCTCCGTACACACCAGTTCGCATGCGGTCGACTTCTTCCGCGACATGGCGGCCGTCGAGCGCCGCTTCCGGGTTGCGGCGTTCAGCTTTGCCGAGTTGCCGCAAGCGGAACTGCAGCGGTTCGGCGAGGACAACGCCGCGCTGTTCCGGCGCATCAAGCTGAGCCGGATCCTGATGCGCGACGGAGACGAAGCCGAGGACGTGCTGCGCCGTCTGCAGGATGGATCGGCCACCTTCGAGGAACTCGCGCGGCTGTTCTCGATCGACGATTTAGCGTCGGGGGGAGAAGTGGGCTGGCGCTATTTCTACGACCTGGAGCGCGACTTCGACGGCGCCGATGCGGTGGAGGCGGTCTTCGCCCTGGCGCCCGGCGAGCACACCGAAGTGTTGACCAGCCGCTTCGGGGAAGTGATCTACCGGGCCGACGCCGCGCTGGTGGCGCCGGAATTCGAGAGCGAGGAAGCGCTCGCGGCGGTGCAGGACTACCTGCAGCGGTATGAGCGCGGCTTCGTCGAAGACTACTACACCGCGCGGGCGGCGGACTTCCGGCAGAGCGCTCAGGCAGCCGGTTTCTCCGAAGCCGCCGAGGCACTCGGCGTGGCAACCTTCGAGACCGGCTTCTTCCCGATCAACTTCCAGAATCTGATCGCGGTCAGCCGAGTGCGTGCCGAGGAGGGCGACGATCCCGCGGCGAATGCGAGCCTGCAGTCGGCGCCGTTTCACGAGGAGTTCTTCGAGCGCGCCTTCACCCTCGCCCCCGGCGCGGTGTCGCAGCCGATCGTCCTGGGCGACCGCATTCTGGTGCTGGAGATGCTGGAGGAGCGCCGCGCCGAGGAGGCCACGCTCGACCGCGCCGCGAGCTACTACCCGTTCCTTGTCACCGGCTCCCTGGACCGCGCCATAAACGCCCAGGTGTTCAGTTCCGACCGGCTGGTAGACAACTTCGAAGAGGGTTACCTGAAGTTCCTGCGCGTCCTCAATACGCCGGTGCAAGGCCCACCGACCCAGGCGGCCTTCTGAGGCGTCCATCGCGTTGAATCAGAGCACGCGCAACTTCTGTATCATCGCCCATATCGACCACGGCAAGTCGACGCTCGCGGATCGGTTCATCCAGCGCGCCCACATGGTGTCCGAGCGCGAGTTTCACGATCAGATGCTCGACTCGATGCCGATCGAGCGGGAACGCGGCATTACCATCAAGTCGCAGGCGGTGTCGATTCCCTACCGCGTGAACGGGACCGAGTACCATCTCAACCTGGTCGACACCCCCGGCCACGTCGACTTTACCTACGAGGTCTCGCGCGCCATTTGCTCATGCGAGGGGGCGCTGCTGCTGATCGACGCCACCCAGGGGGTGGAGGCGCAGACGCTGTCCAACTTCTACCTGGCCCTGGAGCAGGACCTGGAGATCATTCCGGTGATCAACAAGACCGACCTGCCCGGCATCGACTACGACTGGCTTGCCGAGCAGATCGACCGTGACCTGGGGCTGGACCCGGAACGCGCCATTCGGGTGTCAGCCAAGCACGGCACCGGCATGGACGAGCTGCTCGAGGCGATCGTGCACCAGGTGCCGGCGCCGGACGGCAGCGCCGGCGACCCGCTGCGCGGCCTGATTTTCGACTCCGCCTACGATCCTTACCGCGGCGTGGTGATCCACCTGCGCGTGTTCGAGGGGGCGGTTGCGCCGGGCATGCCGATCCGGTTCTGGTCCACCGACGGCTCGCACGTGGTGGAGGAAACCGGCACCTTCGGCGTCGGCACTACGCAGCGCACGGCAGAGCTGAAGGCAGGCGACGTCGGCTACCTGATCGCCGGGGTGAAGCGGATCGGCGATGCCCGCGTCGGCGACACGGTCACGCGCGCCGACCTGCCGTGCGAACGGCCGCTGGACGGGTTCCGCGACGTGAAACCGGTGGTGTTCGCCTCGGTGTACCCCGTGGATGCCGACGACTACGCGGAGTTCAACGCGGCACTCGACCGGCTGGCGCTCAACGACGCCGCCCTCACCTACGAGAAGGACAGCTCGGCGGCGCTCGGCTTCGGCTTCCGGTGCGGCTTCCTGGGCATGCTGCACCTGGAGATCGTGCAGGAGCGCCTGGAGCGGGAGTTCGACCTGGCGGTGATCGTGACCGTACCCACGGTGCGCTACCGGGTGGTGCTGAACGACGGCACCGAGCGGTTCATAGACAATCCCCTTGACTACCCGGATCCGGGCCACATCGAGTACAGCGAGGAGCCGTTCATCCGCGCCAGCATCATCACCCCGACCGCCTACGTGGGGGCGGTAATCAAGCTGTGCCTCGACCGCCGCGGCGTGCAGAACACCATGAACTATCTCGACGAGCGGCGCGTCGAAATGACCTACGACATGCCGCTCGCCGAGGTGGTGTACGAGTTCTACGACACCCTGAAGTCGGTCAGCCGCGGCTACGCGTCGTTTGACTACGAACTCACCGACTACCACGCGTCGCACCTGGTGCGGCTCGATATCCTGCTCAATGGGCGCCCGGTGGACGCGCTCGCGCAACTGGTGTTCAGCGACAGTGCCCGCCAGCGCGCCGGCGAAATTTGCCGGCGGCTCAAGGACGAGATTCCGCGCCACCAGTTCAAGGTTCCGATTCAGGGTGCGGTCGGCAGCCAGATCATTGCCCGCGAGACGGTGTCCGCGGTGCGCAAGGACGTTACCGCCAAGTGCTACGGCGGCGATATTACCCGCAAGCGCAAGCTGCTCGAGCGTCAGAAGGAAGGCAAGAAGCGCATGAAGCAGATCGGCGACGTGCAACTGCCCAAGTCCGCCTTCCTGGCCGTCCTCAAGCCGCCGTCGGACTGACGGCGCTCAACCCCGGGCGCCGGCGCCGGAGGGCAGCGCTACAGGAGGCTGTTCTGCTCCAGCGGAGCGGACAGCAGCACCGATGCCTCCAGCGCCCCGCTGAGCCGCTTGCGGACCACGAGGCGCAGATAGGCCGTCCGAAGTCCCTCGTCCACCGCGAACTCCTCCAGCCATACCGGATCGTCCGCGGAGATGCGCGAGTCGTCCGCAACCGACCCCGGTACGACCGTGGTCACCCGGTACTCATCCTTGAACAGCGTGCGGCGCACGTGCTCCACGCCGAGCCCGAACAGCGGCAGCAATGCGTCCTGCCACGAGTCGCGCTGCAGCGCTTCGGCCAACGGCGAAAACGGGCGCGGTCCGAGCAGCGCCAGCAGGCGGCGCGACCGGCCGGCACGCACCACTTCGACCTCGACCAGGGCGGGCGCACCGAACCCGAGCAGGTACCGCTGCACCCCGACGACGTCGGCCGCGGCGTGCTCACCGATCCGCGCCAGCACATCCCCGGCGGCGATCCCGGCCAGGTCGGCGGGCGCGCCGGGCAACACGTAGTCCACCACCAGCTCCCGATCGCGGCGATGCACGCTGACCCCGAGCCACAGGTGGGACACCGCCCCACCCTCGTACAACTTGGGAAGCACCCGCTCGATCCACTCGGCGGCGATGCCGAAGTTGATGCCCTCGAACTGTTCCATGCCGGCGAAGGTGACGCCGACCAGCTCGCGGTCCCGGTTTAGCAACGGACCGCCGCTGTTGCCGGGATTGAGCGGCGCATCGACCTGCAACGCGTCGCCGACCTGCAGGAACCGCCGCCCGACGGCGGACACGATGCCGGAGGTTACGGTCTTGGCCAGGGAGATGTCGCCGGGGGTGCCGATCGCCGTAATTGGGTCGCCGGGCGCGGGGCGGGCGGCGGTGACGGCGCTGAATACGTAGTCCGGCACTACTTCGGCCTTCAGCAGGGCAAGGTCGAACACCGGGTCGTACCCCACGACCTTTGCCGGCACCCGCTCGTCGGGCCGCTCCGACAGCCGGATGTAGAGCCGCGAATAGCCCTCGTACGCCGGGTCGACTTCGCTGCTGATCACATGGTAGTTGGTCAACAGGTGCCCGTCACGATCAATGAAGAAGCCGCTGCCGATTACCCGATCCGGGTAGCCCACACCGCGGCGAATGGCCACGCCGCGATCCACCCAGACGGTAACGGTGCCGGCCAGCATTTCCTGGTAGGACGCGGGCGGCGGCAGCTCCGGCACCGCCAGCTCGCGGCCCGCGGCCGCGGCCGCGTCGGCCAGCACCGTCAGCGCGTGCCGGCTGCCCACCTCCACCGCCAGGTCGCGCAGCACCGGCAGAGCGGCGGCCGGGAACTGCCGCTCGGTCGCCGCCCGCAGTCCGGTGAGCAACGCGCTGACGTGCTGCCGGGCGGTGATCAAGCGCCGCACCTCGTGCTGGTACAACTCGGCCAGCAGCGCGGTCTGCGCGGACGGCGCTTCCCCGCCGGCCGCGGCCAGCGACTGCACCAACGCCACCGCATCCAGGTAGCGTTCCTGCCGGCGTGCCAACGCCAAATCGTCGCGCAGCGCACCGATCGCACTGCGCCGCAACCCGGTCAGATCTTCGCTCGATATGGCGTCCGGGCTCCGTGTCTCCAGGGCCCAGATGTGCTGCAGCGCACGCAGCGGCTCGCCCGCCGCCAGTTGCCGTTCGATGTCGGCCTTGACGTACGCCGTGGTTGCACCGGTAGCCGGACCCGGCCCCGGACCCGACCCCGGCTGGCGCACGGTTGCGCAACCAGCGGCCAGCATGGCCAGCCCCACCACCGCAATCGTGCAGAGGAACCTGCCGCGAGCGGCCATTATTAACGGGCCGCCGTCAGCGCGCTGAAATCGCTGGCCGCCGACAGCGCTCAGCTCGCCTTTTGGCTGGTCTCTCCATCCGTCGAGGCGCGCGGCGGGAAACCGAGCAGGGCGCGGATCTGGGAGTCGTCCAGCGTCTCCTTGTCGACCAGCGTGGCGGCCAGCAGCTCGAGTTGCTCGCGATGCTCGGCGAGCAGCTCCTGTGCCCGGTCCAGCCGCGAACTTATAATCCCGTTCACCTCGTTGTCGATGAGGCGCGCCGTATCCTCGGAGTAGTCCTTGTGGCGGGCGATCTCCTTGCCCAGAAAGATCGGCTCGTCCTTCTGACCATACGCGATCGGCCCGAGCACGTCGCTCATGCCCCACTCGCACACCATCTTGCGCGCCAGCTCGGTGGCCTGCTCAATGTCGTTCTGGGCCCCGGTGGTGGTCTCATGGTACACCAGCCGCTCGGCCGCGTAACCGCCCATGGTGATTGCGATACGGTCCATCAGCCAAGCCTTGCCGCGGGAATAGTAATCTTTTTCCGGCAACGAAAAAGCCACGCCCAAGGCGCGCCCGTGCGGGACCACGGTGACCTTGTGAAACGGGTCGGCGTTGTCGAGGTAGTAGTGCAGCAGGGCGTGTCCGGACTCGTGGTAGGCGGTCATCTCGCGTTCCTTTGGCTCCACGATCTTGGAGTGGCGCGCCACGCCCATCAGGATCTTGTCGCGCGCTTCCTCGAAGTCGATCATCTCCACCCGCTCCTTGTTCCGGCGTGCCGCCAGCAAGGCCGCTTCGTTGACGATGTTGGCCAGATCGGCGCCCGACGTACCCGGCGTAGCGCGCGCCACCCGGTTCAGGTCCACGCCTGCCGCGATCGGAATCTGCTTGATGTGAATACCGAGGATCTCCTCGCGTCCGCGCACGTCCGGCATGTCCACAACCACCTGGCGGTCGAAGCGGCCGGGCCGCAGCAGGGCCGGATCGAGCACATCGGGCCGGTTGGTGGCCGCGATGATGATCACCCCGTCCTTGGTGTCGAATCCGTCCATCTCCACCAGCATCTGGTTGAGGGTCTGCTCGCGCTCGTCGTGGCCGCCGCCGTAGCCCGCCCCTCGCGTCCGCCCGACCGCGTCGAGCTCGTCAATGAACAGGATGCAGGGCGCGTTCTTGCGGCCCTGCTCAAACAGGTCGCGCACCCGGCTGGCGCCGACGCCAACGAACATCTCCACGAAGTCGGATCCCGACATGTGGAAGAACGGCACGTTGGCCTCGCCGGCGATCGCCTTGGCGAGCAGGGTCTTGCCGGTTCCCGGCATGCCGACCAGCAAGACGCCCCTGGGGATGCGCGCTCCCATCTTGGCGAATTTACCCGGGTTCTTCAGGAACTCGACCACTTCCTGCAATTCGTACTTCGCCTCGTCCTGGCCGGCGACGTCGGTGAAGTTGATCTTCTTGCTGGACTCCACGAAGCGCTTGGCGCGGCTCTTGCCAAACGAGAACGCCCGATTACCGCTGCCCTGGACCTGCCGGAACATGAACCAGATGAACACGAACCCGAGCATCCAGGGCAGAAAGTCGATGAACACCCGCAACGGCGACACATTGCGCGGCCCGCCGGTGATCTGCACCGTCTTGCTTTGCAGCGTGCGCAGCAGATCGGGGTCGGAATAGGGAATGTTGGTCTTGAAGTACTCGCCCGGGCGGCCCTTGAGCTGCCCCTGGATCTCGTAGCCATCGATGATCTTGACCGCCTCCACCATGTCCTGGTTGACGTAGTTCAGAAACACGGAGTAGGCGATTTCCTGGGTCAGAGAGCCCTGGTTGTACACGAAGAAGAAGATGAAAAAGATGATCAGGATCAGCAGCGTGATGAGGGCGACGCGATTGTTGAAATTGAATTTCGGGAACCCGGGCTCGGGACCTTTTTTCTGCGAGTTGTTGTTTTCTCCGTTACTCACGATTCCCTCCTCGGGACACCCCCGGCACCAGCCGGCCGGCACCGTCGCCACCGGACCAAGCGGCCTTGCCCACGAAGGGCACCACTCATGGTCCCAACCATTGCGGTGGACCCCAGCCACCAAGGATGCGGCGCGCCATTGCCATTGCAAGAACAGAGCCGTTGCAACAACAGAGGGAGACCCGAACCGGGTCTGCTGCACCCGCCGCGACCGCCGGTTGGGTAGATGTGGGACACATTCCGGTTGCGCTATTCTATACGTCGGACTCGCTCACGAAGAACCAAACCCGACGTAAGTAAGATATCGGTAAAGCGGCACGCAGGACAACCGGCCCGGATCGCCGCTCGCTCCCGCCGGGTCACGGCTCGGGTGACGGGTCGCGGTGCCGCGCCACGATCACCGAGCGCGGACCGCAGAAGATGCGTACGCCGTGCCCGGACAGATCCAGGCGGCGCGGCAGCGGACGGTCTTCGAGCAGCGGCTGCAGAAAGCGCCGCGGCAGCCGCGCGCGGTCGCGCCGCCCGCTCAGACCGCGGCTGGTCACCGCGTCCCACGCCTGATACAGGGCCGCCTGCCGGACACCGGGCGGCACCCCCCAGAAGGCGCGCGCCGCAACCCGGTAGTGGACGCCCCGGCGGGCATCGCATGCGTAGCGCCACGGCACCGCGCGCCGCGCCCGGGCGGCCAGATCGCGGCCCGCCGCGGCACCGCCGTGCGCCAACAGCGGCAGGTTGCGAGCTGCGCCCGGCACCGCGGCCTCCAGCTTCGGCAGCAGTCCACGCACCCGGTTGCGCAGCATGGCCGGGTCGGCGTTGCCCGGGTCGTCCATCACCGGCAGCCCGGCCGCCGCCACGCAGCGGCGCAACGCCTGCCGCCGCACGCCGAGCAGCGGGCGCAGCACCGGGCCGCTGCGTACGGCGATGCCGCCGCCGCGCAGGCTGCCCTGCAGGGCCCGCATCAGGATCGTTTCCAGGTTGTCGTCGAGGTGGTGCGCCACCGCCACCGCGGCCGCGCCGCAACGCGCCGCCACCCCCAGCAGGAAGGCGTAGCGCCGCTCGCGCGCCAGCTCCTCCAGGCTGCGCCCGGTGGTGCGCCGCAGTTCCTGCAGCTCGCCGGCGGCGGCGCCACCTTCGTGCAGCGCCAGTCCAAGGCGCGCGCACTGCTCCCGCACCGCTGCCCGCTCCGCCGCCCGCGACGCGTCGTCCCGAATGCCGTGATCGTAATGGGCGCCCGCCACGTGCATGTCCAGCTCCGTCGACAGGCGGCTCAGCACCAGCGCCAGGGCGGCGGAGTCCGCTCCCCCCGACATGGCCGCCACCACCGTGCACGGACGCGCCAGCGCGGCCTCCCGCAACACCTCGCGCGCGGCCGCCACCGGATCGGCAGCTCCGGCGCTTGCGTGGCTCAAGCCGTCGCGCCGCGCTGATTGATCAGATTCATGGCGCGTTGGTAGTCGCCCTCCACCAGCAGATCGACATGATCGCAGACCCGCCCCACTGCCGCCGCTATGGCCTGCGCATCAGCCGCCGACGGCCTGCTCAGCACGTGGTCGATCACCGCCACGCCCGGCATCGGCCGGCCAACGCCTATGTAGACCCGCTTCACTTCCTCGGTTCGCAACACGCGCAGCACCGACGCGAGTCCGCGGTTGCCGGCCGACGAACCGGACAGTCGCAGCCGGCTGGCGCCCGGAGCGAGGTCCATGGTATCGCACACGACAACCAGTTCCTGCACGTCGGCGGCGCAATCTGACAGCACCGGCTTGATGATATCGCCGGACCCATTCATGTAGGTGTGCGGCTGCACGACGGTAAGCCGCGTACCGGCGACCCGCAGGTGACCGAGCGCGTAGTTGCGGTGCCGCCGGCGCTTCAGCGGCTGGCCGAAACGAGCGGCCAGACACTCCACCACCTGGAAGCCCGCGTTGTGGCGACTGCGCGCATAGCGCCGGCCGGGGTTTCCCAGGCCGACCAATACCAATGCCATCGGCAAAGCCTCGCCAGGCGCGGCGAAAGGCAGGCGCCGTTACTCGTCCTCGCCGATCTCGCCTTCCAGATCTTCCTCTTCGCCCTCGTCCTCTTCCTCGACCTCTTCCACCTTGTGGGCAATCAGCGCGACCACCTGGTCCTGGGAGGCAAGTACGCGGACGCCGTCCGGGACCACCAGGTCGCTGACGTGCATCGACTGCCCCACCTCGAGGTTCTCGATATCCACGTCGATCCGCTCGGGCAGGTCGCGCGGCAGGCTCTCCACCTCGACCTCATGGACCAGGAGCTCCTGCAGGCCGCCCTCGCGCACGCCGATCGGATTGCCCTCGAAGTGCAGCATCACCCGGGCGCGCAGCACCCGCCCGCGCTCGATCTCGAAGAAATCGATGTGCTCCAGCCGCTCGATGATATGATCGATCTGGAAGTCCTTGACCAGCACATCGTACGTATCGCCGCCGGCCGACAGGTGAATGATGGTGCTCTCGGAGATGCGCTGGAACTTGCGCGAGAACTCGCGGGCATCGATGCTCAGCAGCAGCGGGTCGCGATTCCCGTACATCACGGCCGGAATGCGGCCCTGGCGGCGCAGGCGGCGCGCGGCCCCTTTCTTGGTCTCCGTTCGCAACTCGGCGGTCAAGCTTCTGTCGGACATGTCAGGCTCCTGTTTCGTTTTATGGTTTCAGGCGGCGCGCCAGCTCATGGCGCGGTATCTCGAACTGGGACGGCAGGATTCGAACCTGCGAATGCCGGTACCAAAAACCGGTGGCTTACCACTTGCCGACGTCCCAACGGGAGCGGCCATTCTGGCACGGGCCCGCTCGCCGTGAACATCCCTCAGCTTTCCGCACCCGACTCCGGTTCCGGTTCGGCGTCGGCAGACTCCTCGCTGCGCCGGTAGTCATCGAGGATGCGCGTCTGCAACACGTCGCGGAACGCCGCGGTGATGGGGTGAGCGATGTCGCGGTAGCGACCGCTCTGCGTCTTGCGGCTCGGCATTGCCACAAACGGCCCCCCACGTCCCAGTATTATCTTGATGTTGTGCACAACAAAGCAATTGTCGAACGTGGCAGAGACGTAAGCCAGCAGCTTGCCGGCGACCGCGTTGCGCGTTATGCGAATGTCGGTGATCTCCACTGGGCCCTCCGCACGAGCCACGCTGCCCGGCAACCGCCACAACCCAGGTGCGTACAATATCCGCAAAACACGCCAAGCGCAGCAGTCAACAGCAGTATATTAGTTTGCCAAGCCGCCGCTGTCCAGTGCCATGCGCACCGCGCGCGCCGCGCCATGCGCACGGGTGCCGACCGGACGCGCGGGCACAGCATTGCCGGCATGGCCGTTGACACAACTGCGCAGGGGGATTCTATAGTTCGCCATCGCCATCCCGCGTGGCGACCAACATTGCTGAAGGATGGTGGGGAGGAACAATTGTCTCGGTATGTGACGGCAACAGCAATGGCGCGCGCTGCTCCAGGTCAGCCGGGCTCCCGTCCCGGCGGCGAACGCCGGTTCGGTTTCCGCACGCTCACGGCCTACGGAACCGATCTTGAGGACTTCGACGAATTCGAGGACGACTTCGACGACGACGAACTGGACGACGACGACCTCGACGACGGGTTTCAGGACGACGATCTCGGCGACGACGCGGATGAGTTCGACGACGACGACGACGACGACGCTGGCGACGACGCCGGAAACGAGGACGACGACGACGATAATGATGATGACGATGACGGGGACGAATTCGACGCCATGTTCGATGACGACGAGAACGACCTGGACGACACGCTGGACGATTCGGACGACGACGAACTCGACCTGGAAGAGTTCTGACCGGCTACACCGCCGGGGTGTCGTCGCCCGGTGACTCGGTTGCCCGGCTGCCCTGGTCCGGTGGAACGGGTACGATCCGTCCGTTGAACCAGAGCCTCTCCAGTTCGTAGAATTCGCGCGTCTCGCCTTCCATCAGGTGCACCACAATATTGCCGAAGTCGACCAGCAGCCACGGGTTGTTCGGCACCCGCTTCGATCCTCCCAGCGGCTCGATGCCGTGTTCCTTGCAATAGGTCATCAGGTAGCCGTATACGCCGGCGAGATGGGTCGAGCTGCGCACGGTCGCGATCACGAAGTAGTCGGCGGCATCGCTGACCGAGGAGATGTCCAGGACCACCGGATTCTCGCAACGGTGATCCGCGAGCAGGCGCGCCACCGCGCAGACCGCCTCCTCGTCGTGCGTGCCGGGATTCTTCGGGTCCTCGGCGCGCCGGTTGCCGGGCGCCGATTTGCCGCCCGGTGCGCGCTGGCCGTCCGCTACGGCGTGTCTATTGATTACAGGATCGTCCGTTGAAATCACCTCCCAGAATCACGGTCACGTCAATATCGCTGACGGCATCCGCCTCGTCGCCCGCTGCAGCATCCGCGGCTGCGTACGGTTCGGTGCGCGCCGTCCCACACTCCATCAGGTCTGCCACCCGCTGCGCCACCTCCAGCCGACCGCGGCGGTCAATCACCTCGGTGGCCGCGTAGCCATGATGATCGGCATTGGCGACCCGCGCCACCCGGAATCCGAAACTCTGCAACACCGGTGCGGCCCCGCGTGCCAGGCCGGTCACGCCGGAGCCGTTCAGTATTTCCACGTTCGCCGATGCCACCGAGTCCGCCTGCCCGCTGACCAGCGCGGCGACCACCTGCGTCACCGCTTCCCGCAACAGGGCGCCGTCGTAGTGCGGGAATATGAGCGTGCGGCCATCGACCGTCTGCGGCTGGCCAATGGTATACTGAAAGATCATCCGCTCGCCATCGATCTCGGTAAGCGATGACAGCAGGGTGGTGAATCCGGCCTCCGTCAGGTCGTTGCCGAGCCGTTGGTGCAGGTAACGCTGCGCGTCGCGGTGCAGCAACATCCGGCGTTGCTCGCCGACCGAACGCAGCACCGCCTGCAACAGACGATGGACGCGCGCCGCCCACTCCACCTCCGGTTCGTCGACCGCATGGTAGTTCAGGTACGCGAGCGCCTTGTCGCCGTCCAGAAGTACGGCGCCGGCCGGCAACAGTACCCGCCCTTCCGGGCTTTCCTGGTCGATCGGATTGGGCAGGAACACCTCGACACCGCCGAGCAAATCCACCAGGTCGCGCATGCGCCCGCCGGTGATCTCCAGTACGAACAGGGGGCTGACGCCGAGCAACTCCGCAACCTTGTCGCGCAACGGCGCTGCGTCGCCATCCTGGTAGATGGTCTCCAGGGCGTCCATCCGGTTGCGGCTGGCAATCAGCGCGCCGACGTTGCCGGGGATGAACAGCAGCCCCGCACGATCGGTGTCGGGATCGATCAGCAGCACCTCCACCGCGATGCGGTGGCGTGGGTCGGAGAGCACGATCAGGCCGACCAGGAGGTCGTGCTCCTCCAGCCACCGGGAGACCTCGTCGGTGCGCAGGCGCGTGGCGGCGAACACGGCCGTGGCCGCGAGCAACGCCACGATTGCCACCAACAGGAGGTAGCTGAAGTCGCGGCGTCCGCTCCGGCCTCCCCTCATGCGCATGGCGCACTGTCCCGCGCGGTGAGGCCATACAGCCGCTGCTCCCGAATATAGGCTTCCACCGCCTCCGGAACCAGATTCCGAATGACCTGCCCGGCGCCAACCCGCCGGCGGAGATCGGACGAGGAAATCGGCAACCGATGGTTGGCCAGCACCCGGTGCGGCCATGCGAGCGGCAGCGGCGACCGGCGCCGGCGCGCCACCAGCAGTTCGACCATGCCGAACAGCGTGTCCGCTTCCCGCCAGGTATCGAGGTCGGCGCCCAGGTCGTCGCCGATCACCAGCCCCGGACGCTCGCCGATTGCGCCGCACGCCTGCAGCTCGCGCACGGTATCCACGGTGTACGAAATGCCCCCGCGCCGTACCTCCACGTCGCTGACCGCAAACCGGGGGTGCCCGGCAAGCGCGAGTTGCAGCATACGCAGGCGATGTGTGGTGGCGGCCAGCCGCGCCGACGGCTTGTGCGACGGCAGATTGGCCGGCACGAACAGCACGCGACCGTAACCGCCGCTCGCCAGGACCACCGCTGCGATGTGCAGGTGCCCAATGTGCACCGGGTCGAACGATCCGCCGAGCAGCGCGACGCGCGGCCTCTTCACGCGGCGCGCGCGAGCCGGCCGAGAGCGCCGCGCAGGTCGTCCATGCCGGTTCCGTCGTGGGCGGACACCGTCACCACCTCGTCGTCCGGGTAGCGCCGCCGCAGCCGGCGGCGCAGGGCGCCATCGCCGTCCAGATCCTGCTTGGTGCCCACCAGGACACGTGGCCGATCGATCAGCGCCGCGTCGTACGCGCGCAATTCCGCCTCCAGGGTGGCGAGCGGGTCGCCGTCGCCGGTGAGATCGATGACGTAAGCCAGCATGCGTGCCCGCGCGATGTGGTCCAGGAACTGCAACCCCAGACCGGTGCCTCCCGAGGCTCCGGCGACGATGCCCGGGATGTCCGCCAGCACGACCTCCGGTGCCGCCGACCAGCGGGCCGGCGGCGTCGGCGGGGTGGTGGCCGGCGGCCCGGGCGCTACGCTGTTCCCGGCCACCGGCGCGGCGTCGCCCACGCGCATGGTGCCCAGTCCCGGAACAATGGTGGTAAACGGATAGGCGGCGATCTTGGGGCGCGCGTTGGTCAGTGCCGCCAGCAGGGTCGACTTGCCGGCGTTGGGCAGGCCGACGAATCCCACGTCGGCGATGCTGCGCAGCTCCAGCCGTACCTGCAGCACGATGCCGGGACGGCCGGGCTTGGCAAATCGCGGCGCCCGGCGCACGGAGGTGGCAAAACGGGCGTTGCCGGCACCGCCGGCGCCGCCCTGCAGGCACAACCATTCTTCGTCGGGACTGGCCAGATCGTGCAGCACCTCACCGCTGCCGGCATCGCGCACCAGCGTGCCGGGCGGCACCGGGATGCGCACCTCCTTGCCGTTGGCGCCGTGCTGGCGGCGGCGCCGGCCCGGCGCGCCGTCCTCGGCCCGGTAGTGATGGCGGCCGGCAAGATGGGCAAGCGTATGTACGTTGTGGCGCACGGTAAACACGACATCGCCGCCGCGGCCGCCGTCGCCTCCGTCCGGGCCGCCGCGCGGGACGTACTTTTCCCTGCGAAAGGAAACGGCGCCGTTACCGCCGCTGCCGGAACTGACGGTGATCTCCGTTCGGTCGACGAATCTCGCTCCGATACGCGCCACGCCAGCTCCCGATCTGTCGACTGGAGTCGCTACCGCCGCGGTTCAGCCGACCGGTTCGATGGCGACCAACTTGCGTCCGAGCCGGCTCTTGAACACAACCGTGCCTTGGACGCGGGCGTAGAGGGTGAAGTCGCGCCCCACGCCGACGTTATCCCCGGCATGCAGCCTGGTGCCGCGCTGGCGTACCAGGATCGTCCCCGCGGCGACCTGCTCGCCACCGTAGCGCTTTACGCCAAGACGCTTGCCGCGCGAATCGCGGCCATTGCGGGAGCTTCCTCCGCCCTTCTTGTGTGCCACTGCTCTCTCCTCAGGTACCGGCTTCGATCTTCTCGATACGCAGCCGCGTCAGCGACTGTCGATGGCCCCGCTTGCGCCGGTAATTCTTGCGGCGGCGGAATTTGTAAATCACCAGCTTGGGCCCGCGGGGATGGTCCGCGAGCGCTGCCGTGACCTTGGCTCCGGGGACGTGCGGACGGCCGATCTTGGTCTCGCCATCCGCCGCGACCAGCAACACGTTGTTCAATTCCACCGTGTCGCCGATCCCCGCCATGCGCTCCACGGTGACGTGCATGCCCTCGCGCACCCGATACTGCCGTCCCTGAATTTCTACCAACGCGTACATCGCTGCAATCACTCTTCTCGGACCTGACCGGTCGCTGATCTCGAACGTCAAACTACCACGCGGCCAACACCGCGGTCAAACTGATTCGCTTCCGCGCCCTGCCGCGGCTGCCGCGGACGGCGAAATCGGGCCGCTAACCGGATGCGTAGCCGGCAAACAGCTCGCCGATCCGGGGCTCCGGAAGCGGCCCCTCATGCAGGAGCAGGCGGTATCGGAGGCGCAACGCACTTCCCGCCGTGAGGTCGATGGCCCCGGCGATGCTGGGTGCGGGATTGATGCCGAACTGGCGGTCGATCCGCCAATGGGCGGGGTGGCCGGGATTGGCGGGATGATCGAGTACGGCGATCCCGGCGCTGGCCGGCGGGTCGTCGGGGCGCCACGACTGATCGATCGGCATGTGCACATCCACCCACGCCGCGCGCTCCTGCTCGGCGGCGAGGTCGCGGTTGCCGGCCGAGGTGACCACGGTCGCTCCGAGGTGGCGGTGGTACGGCATGCGCACGTACAGACCGCCATAGAGGTACGGCTCGATACGGGCATCGGGGATGGCGCGCAGCGTCCAGTCCAGGTCGAGCACCAGCACGTCGCCGGCGCGCCCGAGCTGCCAGTCCTGGCGGTCGGCGAGCACGTGCCCCCCGTCGGCGTGCTGCCAGAGCGCCTCAATGACCCACCGAGGCGGCTTGGTGCCGGTGATGCGCGGCAGGGCCGGGTTGATGCGGCCCAGGGTCTGACCGGGGCGCTGGCCGGGAAAGTGCCAGAAGTCGCTGCCGTTGATACCCACGAAGCGGGTCTGAATGCCGTGCTGGTGGGGATGGTGCCACGGGCTGTCCGCGGTAAGGCACAGGTGCCGGGCACCGACGCGCACGGGATGAATGTAGGAGCCGATGCCAGGGCGGGCGTGATGCTGGAGCATTGCCCCGCCGAGGTCGGTGTCGTCTATGAACAGGCAGCCGTTTTCGACGCGCGGTTGCCAGCTTTCCTTGTAGTCCATGATCGGGCGTACTGTATCGGGCGCCGACGTTTGCCGCTACCCGGTGGGAGGCGCAGGGCATACACCGGATGGAATTCCGGCACTGCCGGAGTTGCCGGCGTTGCCGGCGGCGCCGGGGTGCCGTTATTCTTGGCGCGAAACAACCATGACCATCAATGCTTACCTGACGTTCGCTGGCGAGTGCCGGGCGGCGTTCGAATTCTATCGCTCCGTGTTCGGCGGCGACTTCCTGTTCATGCAGAGCTTCGGGGACGGACCCGCCGACATGGGCGCGCCCGAGGAGGCGAATGACCTGATCATGCACGTCACCCTGCCGGTGGGCGGTGGCGTGCTGATGGGCAGCGACACCATCGAGCAGTTCAGCCCGCTCCCGGTGCAGGGCACCAACTTCTCGCTTTCCCTCGCACCTGACAGCAAGGAGCAGGCGGACGAACTGTTCGCCAAGCTGTCCGACGGCGGGCGCGTCACCATGGCGATGCAGGACCAGTTCTGGGGCGCCTACTTCGGCACCTGCACCGACCGGTTCGGCATAGCCTGGATGATCAACTTTCACACCGACCAGGAGTAACCTTGCATCGAAGCCGGTAACCGCCGGCCTGCCGGCGCGCCGCTCGACGAGGAACGCGCACCGATGAAGCCGAACAAGGTGATGTCGGCGGCCGCGGCGGCGGCGCTGATCGAGGACGGAGCGACCGTGGGTCTGGTGGGCGGCGGCGGCGGGCTGTGTGAGGCTACCACCCTGCACCAGGCAGTCGAGGCCCGGTTTCTGGACAGCGGCGCCCCGCGCGGCCTGACCTGCGTGCACGCGCTCGGCATCGGCGACCGCGACCGGCGCGGCATGAACTGCTTCGCGTACGAGGGGCTGGTGCGGCGGGTGATCGGCGGCCACTGGGTGTGGTCGCCGCGCATGCAGGAGCTGGCGCGCAGCGAGAAGATCGAGGCGTACGTGCTGCCCGGCGGCGTGGTGATGCAGCTCCTGCGGGAGATCGCCGCCGGCCGGCCCGGGCTGTTCACGCACGTCGGACTTGGCACGTTCGCCGACCCGCGCCACGAGGGCGGCCGGCTCAATGCCAGCGCCCGCGACGAGCTGGTGGAGCTGGTCGAGATCGATGGCCGGGAATTGCTGCGCTACCGCCCGTTTCCGATCGACGTGGCGCTGCTGAAGGGCTCCTGCGCCGATCGCGAAGGCAACGTCAGCCTGGACCGGGAGCCGGCCAACGTTGACCTGTACGCCATGGCGGCCGCGGCGCACAACAGCGGCGGCACGGTGATCGTCCAAGTGCAGGAACTGGTGCCCGACGGCAGCCTGCCGGCCCGCGCGGTGCGCATCCCCGGCGTGCTGGTGAATGCCATTGTCGTCGACCCCGGGCAGCGGCAGGGCTATGCCATCGACTACGACCCGTCCCTGTCCGGGGAGCGGCGCCGTGCCGTCGACCCGCCGCCGGCGCCGCCGTTCGACATCCGCCAGGTGGTGGCGCGGCGCGCGCGCAGCGAACTGCGCCCGGGCGACACCGTGAACTACGGTTTCGGAATCCCGGACGCGGTGGCGGCGCTGGTCGCGGCGCGCGGCGAGACCGGGCTCTATTACCAGACCATCGAGCACGGCACCTACGGCGGCGACCTGCTCACCGGCATGCTGTTCGGCTACGCGCGCAACCCGACCGCGATGATCGACGCGCCATCGCAATTCGACTTCTACTCCGGCGGAGGACTGGACATCGCCTTCCTCGGGTTCGGCGAGGTGGACGCCGCCGGCAACGTCAATGCCTCCAAGCTCGGCGGCCTGACGGTCGGGCCGGGCGGCTTCGTCGATATTGCCGACAACGCGCGCACGGTAGTGTTCTGCGGCACCTTCGAAGCCAAGGGCGCCGACGTGCGGCCCGGCGGCGGCCGGCTGGCCGTGCATCGCCACGGCGCCATCGCCAAGTTCGTGGACGCGGTGGCGCAGATCACCTTCTCCGGCAGCCAGGCGATGGCACGCGGCCAAACGGTACGCTTCGTGACCGAGCGCGCGGTGTTCACGCTGACCGGCGAGGGATTGCGGCTGGACGAGGTGGCGCCGGGAGCCGAGCTGGAGGCCGACATCCTGGCGCGCATGAAGTTCCACCCGCTCATCCCGCGGCCGCCGGCGGCGATGGCCGCCGAGCACTTCTCCGAACCGGGAGGACACCGATGAGCGCGCTGCGCATCGCCGTGGTCGGCGCCGGCTACATGGGCCGCAAGCACATTCGCTACGTCGCCGCAAGCGAGGAATGCCGGCTGGCCGCGGTGGTCGACCCCGCTGCGGCCGCCGAGCGGGCGGCGCGCGAGCATGGCGTTCGGTATTGCCGCGGCATCGATGAGCTGCTGTCCGGTGAGCCGATCGACGGCGCCATCGTGGCCGCGCCGACCGGGTTGCACGAGGAGGTGGCGCTGCGCTGCATCGACGCCGGGGTGCCGGTTCTGGTCGAGAAGCCGATCTGCGCCACGGTGGCGTCGGCGGAACGGCTGAACCGCGCGGCCGATCAGGCCGGCGTGGCGCTGCTGGTTGGCCACCACCGGCGCTACAACCCGGCGGCAGCCGCTGCGAAGCGGCTCTTCGACGACGGCGTCGTGGGCCGGCTGGTGGCAATCAGCACCATCTGGTGCATGTGCAAACCGGACAGCTACTACGCGGCGGCATGGCGCCGGCAGCCGGGCGGCGGGCCGGTGCTGACCAACCTGATCCACGAAATCGACCTGCTGCGCTACCTGGCCGGCGACATCACCGAGGTCGCCGGGTTCACCGGCAACGCCGTGCGCGGCTTTGCGACCGAGGACTCGGCGGCGCTGACGATGCGCTTCGCCGGCGGCGCCCTGGCAAGCGTGGTGATGTCCGACAGCGCGCCGTCGCCGTGGAGTTGGGAGCAGGCATCGGGCGAGAGCCCGCAGTTCCCGGCCAGCGGCCAGAATCCGACCCGCTTCTTCGGTACCGAGGCGGCGCTGGAGTTCCCGCGCCTGGCCGTGTGGCGCTATCGCGGCCCAAAAAGCTGGACCAGCCCACTTGCCGCGGAGCACGTGAGTGTGCCGGACGGCGACGCGTTCGCGCTGCAACTCGCCCACTTCGCGGCGGTGGTGCGCGACGGCGCAGCGCCGCTGGTCACCGGCCGCGAGGGGCAGTGCACGCTGGCCGCCACCCTCGCCCTGTTCGAAGCCGCGCGTTCCGGGACCAGCGTGGCCGTGACGCAGGCCGACTGAACGGCGTCCGTCACGGCGCACCACGGGGGCCCGGCACGTCGGCCGACACCCACTGCAGGATGTGGTGCCCCACCGCCACCAGTTCGCCGCGCTGGTTGCAGACTTCGAGGTCTGCCGTCGAGCGGCGCCGGTCGCGGTCGATCGCGGCGATGGTGTAGGTCACGGTGACGGTGTCGCCAAGCAGTACCGGCTTGATGAAGCGGATGCGGTCGTAGCCGGCCGAGACCGGCGTCTCGGGCGCGTCGCGGGTATGGGCGATCGCCATCGAGGACACGGTGGACATGAAGCCGACCAGCAGCGCGCCGTGCACCATGCGGGTGCCGAAACTGGAGCGCTCCATGTACACTTGGTTGACGTGATTGGGAGAAAAGTCGCCGGTAATTCCGGCGAACAGGTAAACGTCGGACTCGCCGACCGTCTTGGTGAACTGGGTGCGTTGCCCCACGCTTACGTAGAAATCGGATCCCACTGCTGCCCCCGCCGGCTGTCGCCGCCGCACAGCGTAGGGAGGCCGGTCGCAACGCGTCAACGGTGAGCCGCCCGAGTCGCCCGAGTGGCGGGCGTGCGATGAAGCTCGACCTGTCCGGGCAGACCGCGGTGGTGACCGGCGCCGCGCGCGGCATCGGGCGGGCGATTGCCGGCCTGCTCCAGGAGGCGGGCGCCGGCGTCGAGGGATGGGATCTGCAGCCGTCGGACGACCCCTGCTTCGCCCACTTCCGTACCGTCGACGTGAGCGACGAAGCGGCGGTGAACGGCGCCGCGGCGGCGGCCGGAGACATCGACATCCTGATCAACAACGCGGGGGTGAACGGCCCCACCAAGCCCGCCTGGGAGTATACGCTGGCGGAGTGGAACGCGGTGCTGGCGGTGGACCTGACCGGCGTGTTCCTGTGTGCGCGGGCGCTCATTCCCGGCATGCGGGCGCGCGGCTACGGGCGCATTGTCAACATCGCCTCGATCGCCGGCAAGGAGGGCAACCCGGACGCCATTGCATACGGCGCCGCCAAGGCCGGTGTGGTGGGCGTCACCAAGACACTCGCCCGCGAGCTGGCGCTGTCCGGCGTGCTGGTCAACTGCATCACCCCGTCGATGGCCGAAACCCCTTTCCTGGAAGGGATGTCCGCGGAATACGTCGCCGACCGCAAGGCGCGCATCCCGATGGGCCGCTTCGCCAGGATCGAGGAGATCGCCGCCATGGCCGTGTTCGCGGCCAGCCCGGCGTGCAGCTTTACCACCGGCATGGCGTTCGACGTGTCCGGCGGTCGCGCCGACTACTGACGTGCCCGATCGGGATGCGGACTTGAACACGCTCTGCATCCACCAGGTGTGCTTCGGCTTCGAGCGCGGCTTTGCCGCCTGCGTCGCGGCCCTGGAGCGGCAGGGCGTCGGCCTGACCGCAGTGTGGCACGACAAGCTGGCGGCGATCGGCGCAACGGCGGCGGCGCGGGTGCTGGCCGACCACGGCGTGGTAGCCGTGGCGCTGTGCCCGGGCGGCCTTCTGACCGCGCGCGATGCGCGGCGCTGGCAGGCGGCGCTGGAACACAACCGGCGCCTGCTCGACGACGCGGCGACGATCGGCGCACGCTCCCTGGTCACCATAGCCGGCGGCCTGGAGGACGGCGAGCGCGACCTGCGCTTCGCGCGCGACCGTGCCCTGGAGGGGCTCGCCCGGCTGGTCCCGCCTGCGCGCGCCGCCGGCGTACGGCTGGCCATCGAGCCGCTGCATCCGATGACCTGTGCCTTCCGGGGCGTGCTCACCACGCTGGCGCAGGCCAACGACTGGTGCGACCTGCTCGACGCCGGCGACACCGTCGGCATCGCCCTGGACAGCTACGCCACCTGGTGGGACCCGGACCTGCCTGCCCAGATAGCGCGCGCCGGCCCGCGCCTGCTCCATCTGCACGTCGCCGACTGGCTGCCCGACACCCGCGACCTGCGCCTGGACCGCGGCATGCCCGGCGACGGGGTAATCGACTTCGACTCGTTCCTGGCGCTGGTGGCGGCCACCGGCTTCACCGGCCCGCTGGAGTTCGAAATCTTCTCCGCGCGCCACTGGTGGCAGCAGCCAACCGACCGCATCGCCGCCGCTTGCGCCGCTTGCGCCGGCGCCCTGATGCATCGTGACCTGAGTCCGGTTGATCGGCGGCGGAATTAGCGGCACAGTGTCGGGCCATGGCACGGCCCAACGTTATCTACCTGCACTCCCACGACACCGGACGCTACATTGAGCCGTACGGCTACGGCGTGCGCTCGCCCAACCTGCAGCGGCTCGCCGAGCAGGGCATGCTGTTCCGGCAGGCACACAACGCGGCGCCCACCTGCTCGCCGAGCCGCGCCGCGCTGCTCACCGGCATGTGCCCGCACAGCGCCGGCCAGTTCGGACTGGTCAACCGCGGCTTCGACCTCGCCGATCCGAGCCGCCACCTGGTGCACACGCTGCGCACCGCCGGCTACCGCAGCACGCTGTGCGGGATACAGCACGTGCGCCGCGATCCGCGCACCATCGGCTACGACGAGATCCTGAACACCGCATCGCGCAAGGCGCGCGACGTGGCGCCCGCCACCCTCGGCCCGCAAATAGCTCCTCCCCCCCGCCCCGCCAAGGGCGCGCGCGGGGGCCCCGCCCGCGCCGGGGTTCCCCGCCGCGGGGCCGCGGGAGCCGTTCTTTCTGACCGTCGGGTTCAGCGAGACGCACCGCGCGTTTCCGCCGCCGGCGCCGGCCGACGACGCCCGCTACGTGCGCCCGCCGGCGCCGTTCCCGGACACCCCGGAAACGCGCGCGGACATGGCCGCCTACCAGGCCAGCCTCACCGCCCTCGACCACGGCATCGGCACGGTGCTCGGCGCCCTGGACGAAGCCGGCCTGACGGACAATACACTGGTGATCTGCACCACCGACCACGGCCTGCCGTTCCCGCGCATGAAGTGCAACCTGACCGACCACGGCACCGGCGTGATGCTGATGCTGCGCGGCCCCGGCGGCTTCGAAGGCGGCCGGGTGAGCGACGCGCTGGTGTCGCACATCGACCTGTTCCCGACCCTGTGCGAGCTGCTGGAAATCGAGCCTCCGGCGTGGCTGCAGGGACGCTCGCTGCTGCCGCTGGTGCGCGGCGAGGCGGAGGAGGTCAACGACGAGGTGTTCGCGGAGGTCAACTACCACGGCCAGTACGAGCCGCAGCGCATGGTCCGCACCAAGCGTTGGAAGTACATTCGCCGCTTCACCGAGCGAGCCATCCCCTCGCTGGCCAACTGCGACAACAGCATCAGCAAGGACGTGATGCTGCGCCACGGCTGGGCCGAACTGCCGATGGCCGAAGAGCAGCTCTACGACACGGTGTTCGACCCCAACGAGGCGGCCAACCTGGTCGCCGAGCCGCGCCACGCGGCCACCCTGGCCGATCTGCGTACGCGCCTGGCGCGCTGGATGGAAGCAACCGACGACCCGATTCTGCGCGGCCCGATTCCCAAGCCGGCGGAATCCGGCATCAGCCCGCCCGACGACATCGACCCGATGGCGGTATGGGAGTATACGCCGCGCATCCCCCGCTACGACTGACGCGGGCCTGACCTGCCCGCCCCTCCCCGCGCCGGTTGCCCGCTGCAGCGGCGGACCCGTACCTTGCGGCTCCGGTGACCGACGCTGCCCTCCCCGCCATGCCCACAACACTGTTCGGCATGCTGCGCCACTACCTGCGCCGCCGGCGCGGCACCGTGGCGCTGCTCGGAGCGCTGCTGCTGGCCGGCACCGGCGCCCAGGCGCTGACTCCGCTGATCGTGCGCCACGTCATCGACTCGGCGACGACCGGCGCGGCGCTCGCCGACCTGGTGTGGTGGGGCGCCGCCTACGGCGGGGCGGCCACCCTCGCCTACGCCGTCACCGTGGTCGCCACCTTGCTGAGCGTGCGCATTGGCTGGCAGTCCACCAACGCCCTGCGCTCCGATCTGCTGCGCCACACCGTGCGGCTTGATCTGCGTTTCCACCACGACCACTCGCCCGGCGAGATGATCGAACGGGTGGACGGCGACATCACGTTGATGAGCAACTACTTCGCCGAGTTCGCGGTGCAGATTGTCGGCAACGCGCTGGTGATCATCGGGGTGATGGCGGTGGTGTTCAGCCAGGACTGGCGGGTGGGCGCGGTGATGGCCGGGTACGTGGTGGTGTCGTGGTCCCTGCTGCTGGCGCTGCGCAGCATAGGCGTGGAGCAATGGCAGCGCACCCGACAGGCGAGCGGCGAGCTGTTCGGCTTTTTGGAAGAGACTCTTACCGGCATGGAGGACATCCACACGAGTGCCGGCCAGCCGTTCGTGATCCGCCAGTTCTACCGCCTCACGAGACGCTTTTTGCGCCACCAGATCAAGGCGGCCATGCGTACCACGTTCATGGTCAACTCGTGGCTGATGGTGGATACGCTCGGCTTCGCCGTGGGGCTGGGCCTCGGCGCGTTCCTGTACCTGAACGGCGCGGCCACCCTCGGCGTCGCCTACCTGGTGTTCCACTACGCCGGCATGATGTCCCGGCCGCTGCGCGTGGTAACGTGGCAGATGGAGGATCTGCAGCGCGCCGCGGCGGCAGCGCGCCGCGCGGTGCGGTTGTTCCGGGCGCGGTCGGCCCTGCCCGCGCCGCCCGTACGCTTCGACCTCGGAGCGCGCCGGCCTGCCCTGGCGCCGGGTCCGCTCGCCATCGATTTCGACACGGTCACGTTCGGCTACGACCCGGCCAACCCGGTGCTGGAGGAGATCTCGCTGCATCTCCCGGCGGGCGAGGTGCTGGGCCTGATCGGCCGTACCGGCAGCGGCAAGACCACCCTGTCGCGGCTGCTGTTCCGGTTCTACGACGTGGACCGCGGCAGCGTCCGGCTCGGCGGCCACGACGTGCGCTCGCTCAAGTTGGCCGATCTGCGTGCCCGGCTGGCGATGGTGAATCAGCGCGTCGACCTGGTGCATGGCTCGGTGCACGACAACCTGACCCTGTTCGACACGGAGCTGCCGGACGAGCGCGTACAGGAGGTGCTGGACGAATTGGGGCTGGGGCCGTGGTGGCGGGAGCTGCCGCACGGCATCCACACCGAGCTGGCCGGCCAGAATGCGGAGCTGTCCGCCGGCCAGGCGCAGCTACTTGCCTTTGGGCGCGCATTTCTGCTCAGCGCGCCCGGCGTGGTGGTGCTCGACGAGGCCTCTTCGCGCCTCGACCCGGGCACCGAGCGCTCCATAGAACGCGCGGTGGACCGGCTGATCGCGGGGCGCACGGCGATCATCATCGCCCACCGGCTGGCCACCGTGATGCGCGCCGACCGCATCGCGCTGCTCGACGGCGGGCGGCTGGCGGAATTCGGCCGCCGGGCCGACTTGCTGGCCGATCCCACCTCCCGCCTGTCGCAGTTGCTGCGCCACGGCACCGAGGAAATGCTGCAGTGAGAAGGGTGCCGCAGTGAGGCAGGGTGCTGGAACGAGCAAGCTGGCCGTGCTGACGCGGTTGCTCGCCTACCGCAAGTGGAATTTCCTGTTCATGACTTGCGCGCGCGTGCTGGTGTTCGGCGTGTCGTTTCAGATGATCGGCATCGTCTCGCGCGTGATGCTCGACGAACTGAGCGGCGCCCGCCCGCTGGTGTTCGGCCCCTGGCTGCTGTGCGGCGGCCTGGTGGCCGTCGCCCTGGCGCGCGCGGTGGTGGTGTTCATCGACGTGCCGCTGCACTTCCGCACCGAGTTCGCACTCACCTCGCTGCTGCGCAAGAACGTCCTGGAACGAGTCTTGAGCCGACCCGCCGGCAACGCGCTGCCGCACACGCCCGGCGAGGCGATCAGCCGGCTGCGCGACGACGTAGAAGGCGTCGTGAGACTGCTGATGGAGGCCTCCTTCCAGGTGGGCACGCTGGCGTTCGCGGTCGCCGGCGGTGTCGTGATGATCGGCATCGACCCGCTGCTCACCGCCCTGGTGTTCGTGCCGCTGGCCCTGGTGGTGGTGATCGTGCGCTTCCTGCGCCAGAAGATCAGCACCGTGCACGCACGGTTCCGGCGCGACACTGGTACCGTGACCAGCTTCATCGCCGAGTTGTACGCGGCGATTCCGGCGCTGCAGGCGCTGTCCGCCGAGGAGCGCGCCGCGGTTCGCTTTCAGCAGCTCAACGACCGCCGCCTGGACGGCGCGGTGCGCGATCAGCTCCTGACCAAGCTGCTCAGCTCCGGCTTCGACAACCTGGCCCAGATCGGCACCGGCGTGATCATGGTGGTGGCGGCCGGCGCCATGATCGACGGCAGCTTCACGGTCGGCGATTTCTCGCTGTTCGTGTACAACCTGACCTATCTCTCCCAGCAGGCGGTCGGCATGTTCGGCGGTTTCCTGACCCGCCTGCGCCAGGCCGGGGTGTCGCTCGACCGGCTGCAGGAGTTGTTCGGCGACGCCGGGAAGCGCGCCCTGGTGGCGCCGAGCAGTGTGCACCTGCGCGGTCCGCTGCCCAGGATCCCGTTCCGGCCGAAGCGCGCGGACGACCGCTTCGAGCGCCTGACCGTGAAGGACGTGTCGTACCGCTACCGGGCACCGGACGGGAGCGCACCGACCGGGCCGGGCTTGCGCGGCATCGACCTGGAGGTGCGCCGCGGTCAGTGCGTGGCCGTGGTCGGGCGTATCGGCTCCGGCAAGTCGACGCTGCTGCGGGTGCTGCTCGGGCTGCTGCCCGCCGACGCCGGCCAAGTGTTGTGGAACGAGCAGCCGGTATCCGAGGCGGCCGTGGCAATGGTGCCGCCGCGGGTCGCGTACACGCCGCAGGTGCCCTCGCTGCTCAGCGCATCGCTGCGCGACAACGTCCTGCTGGGCCTGCCGCGCGGCAAGGTCGATCTGGCTTCGGCGGTGCGTGCCGCCATGCTGGAGGACGACCTGGCAACCCTGGAGCGGGGCCTCGACACCATTGTCGGGCCGCGCGGGGTGCGCGTGTCGGGCGGCCAGGCGCAGCGCATCGCGGCGGCGCGCATGTTCGTGCGCGATACCGAACTGCTGGTGGTGGACGACCTGTCGAGCGCGCTCGACGTGGAGACCGAGGCACAGTTGTGGCGCAACCTGTTCACCCGCTCCCCGGAGCTGTCGGTGGTGGCGGTCTCCCACAGCCAGGCACTGCTGCGCCGCGCCGACCTGATCGTGGTGCTGGAGGAGGGCGCAATCACGGCGCGCGGCCGGCTGCAGGAGCTGCTCGCCAGCAGCGCCGAGATGCGCCACCTGTGGAGCGGCGCACGAAGCGAAGCCGAGGCCGCCCGCACCGCGGCACCGGGCTGACGCGAACGCGCGAACCAGGCGGCCCGATCCCGCGCCGCGGCACGTGGGGCCTCCACGGCCCGCGGGCGAGCCGTGAGCCGGCGGCAACTGCCGGCGGACGGTCACGGAGCCGGCGGCCGATGCCGGCACCGGGTGGCGGCCGGCGAGCAGGCCACGGAAACGCGACAGCCGTCCGGTGAGGGTGTGAACCGCGAACCACACGCAACTGTGCGGGCGCGCGGCTTGTCAGCCCGCCGCGCCGGCGCCGGGCGAGGGCTCGGCCGCGGTGCTCAGCGCAAGCAGTTCGTGCAGCCGGGAGTCGGGGTTGGCGAGCAGTTGCCGGCGCGGGCCATGCTCCGCTATCCGGCCGCCGTCCAGAATCAGGATGTCGTCCACCTTCTCCACCGACCGCGGGCGGTGCGCAATGACCACGCCGGTGCGGCCGACCAGCAACTCGGCGAGCGCCTCCTCCACCTCGTACTCGGAAGCCGGATCGAGCCGCGCCGCGGCCTCGTCGAGGATGACGATGTCCGGGTCGCGCAGCAGCACGCGGGCGAGCGCCAGCCGCTGCGCCTCGCCGGCCGACAGCGCCAATTGCGCGCTCGCCAGCACCGTGTCCAGCCCATCGGGCTGCGCCGCCAGCCACGGCCGCAGGTGCAGGCGCTCAAGCGCGGTCTCGACCTGCCGATCGTCGACCGCGGCGTCGAACAGGGTCAGGTTGTCGCGTATCGTGGCGCCGAAGAACTGTACCTCCTGGGTCACCACCGCGACCCGGGCGCGCACTTCCCGCAGCCGAAAATCGCGCAGGTCGACGCCGTCCACGGTAACGCGGCCCGTTTGCGGGTCGTACAAGCGCGCCAACAGGCGGGCAATGGTGGTCTTGCCGCTGCCGGTGCGGCCGAGGATGCCGAGGGTACGTCCCGGTGCGACGGTCAGCGACAGGTCGTGCAGTACCAGTTCCCGATCGACCTCGTGACTGGTTTCGTTCCGATTGCCGGCGCCGGCGGGCGGGTAACGGAAACTGACCTGCTCCAGCGCGATGTGCGCCGGTCGCCGCGGAAACGTTTCGCGCGTGCCATCGGCCAGAGCGCTGCGCTCGGCCAGGAGCCGCTGAATGCGCACCACGTTGCCGCCCGCCTTCTGCAGCTCCTCCATCTGGTGCGCGAGGTCCTCGAACGGCCAGAACAGCAGGTTGATGTAACTGAACATCAGGTACAGCGTGCCGAGGGTCATGTCGCCGCGCAGCGCCATCACCCCGCCCCACGCCATCATCATCCCGGTGCCGATGCCCATCACCACGTTGACCAGCGGCCACACCAGCGTGCCGAGACTGTACGCCCGCTTGGCGTGCTGCACCTGCGCCCCGATCAGGCTGGTCATGCGGCGCAGCGTGTGCACCAGGCCGCCCAGGGCCTTGATCTCCTCGATGGCAGCCAGCCGCTCCTCCACGAAACCGTGCAGGTCGGCGGACGCCTCCCGCAACCGGTCGTAATAGGGAACGCCGAAACTGCGCAGCTTGAGCAGCAGCGCGGTCACCGTGACGGCGAACAGGAACAGCGCCAGGCACAGTCGCCAGTCCTCGATCAGCAGGGCTACCAGGATCCCGGTCAGAAGCAGCGCGGCGGCCAGCAGGCGTAGCGAAAACTGCGAGAAGAAGGCGGCGAGCTGGTTGGCATCGCCGTCGATGCGCTCCAGCATCGCCCCCGGCGGGTGGCGGCCGACGAAGCCTGGATCGAGGCCCAGGGTGTGGCGGACCAGGTCGGTGCGCACCCGGTTGGTGGCGATCCAGGAGACATTCTCGCCGATTACCGCGGCCGCCCCGCGGGTGAGTTGGCGCAGGGCGGCCACCGCCAGGTACCATGCCGCCGCGTGCGCGAGGACGGCCGATGCCCCGCGCGCGGTCAACTCGTCCACGATGCCGCGCAGCAGTTGGGGTGCATACACGCCGGCGGCCGTGTGCGCGAGCAGCAGCAGCGCCAGCACGGCCATCTGCCCGCGGCAGTCCGCGAGGTAGCGGGTCAGGAAGCCGCGATACACGGCGAGGGTGGGACGCATCGGCGTTACCGCTCCAGGGCGCGCCGGGCGGCGCCGGCGGCGTTCCAGATGTGGCGCATCTCCGCTGATTCGGCGAGCAGTTCGTCCAGGCTGCCGGCGCCGTCTACCTGCCCATCGCGCAGCACCACGATGCGGTCGGCGCGGCGCAGCACGCGCTGGCGGTGCGACACCACCAAGCAGGTGGGGCGCATGCTGGCCACCCGGCTCAGCAGGCGGTCCCACAGCTGCCGCTCGGTGTTGGTATCGAGCGCGCTCGACAGGTCGTCGATTACCAGCAGGTCGGCGCCCGTCACCAGCATGCGGGCGGCGGCCAGCCGCTGTATCTGGCCACCCGAGAGCCGAACGCCGCGCGGGCCAACGCGCGTGTCCAGCCCCTCCGGCATCGTCTCCAGGTCGGGCTCCAGCACGGCGTCGTGCACCGCCCGCGCCAGCGCGTCGTCCGTGACCGGCGCGCCGAGCGTGATGTTGCCGGCGATGGTGTCGCTGCACAGGCGCGGAATCTGCGGCGTGTAGGCGGCGCGCGGCGGCGTCATGAAGCGGCCCGGATCGGCCACCGGCGCGCCGTTCCAGCGCAGTTCGCCGGCCTGCAGCGGAAGCAAACCGAGCAGTACCTTCAGCAAGGTGGTCTTGCCGGCTCCCACACGCCCGGTGACCACGGTGAACGAGCCGCGCTCCAGGGTAACGAAAACGTCGCGGATGCCTGCGTCGCCGTGCGGATGGAGGTAACTGGCAGCACGCAGCTCAAGCCGGCGCAACGGCGCAGCGCCGGCCGAGCCCGAACCGCGTTGCCGGTCGGATTCCCGGCTACTGGTTGACTGTGCCGGCCGGCGTCGGCCGCGCCGCTCATCGGCCGCCGCGCCCGGGCGGGGCGCTTCCGCTTGCGGCGGCGGTACCCGCCGCCCCGCGACTCCAGCTCGCCCGCCCGCGGCGGATTGCCGCTCACCGGCAGGTTCTGTCGCCTGCCGCAGCAGGGCCACCGGGTGGTGGGCGGCGAGCTCGGCGCCGTTGGTTCCGGACGGCGCCGCCGCCAGCAGCCGGCCCACGGAGACCTTGGAGCGCCGCACGTTGATCAGCATGCCGCTCATCCAGTTGGCATAGTCTGCCACCCGCTCCAGGTAGGTCACGAACAGTACGAACGCGCCGACCGTGAACTCCGCGCCGCGGGCCGAAAGGGCGAGGAACAGCAGTAGGACCGCCGTGCACAACACGGCGGTGTTGTCGGCAATCGCCTCCAGAATCTGGGCCAGCACCTTTTCGCGCAGCGCGGTACCGCGCCGCGCTTCGTTCAATTCCCCCAGGCGGCGCACCACGCCGGCACGGCTTGCGGACAGTTTGAACGTCGTGAACGAGCCGAACACCTCGCCGACGAACTCGGCCACGTCCGCCCCAGCGGCGCGCGCGGCGCCGCGCAGCGCCATCACCCTGTTCCGGACCAGCTCGGCGGCCAGCGCGGACAGCAGGATCGGCACCACCACGACGGCGGTGATCAGCCAGTCCACCGTGCCCATGATCACGATCGCCGCCGCCGCGAACGCGATCACCCCAAGCCCGTCGATCATCTCCTCCACCACCAGGCAGGACCCGTCGGCATCGTCGCGCACCCGGCTCACCGTCTCGCTGGAGCTGCGTGCCGCCGCCAGGGCGCCCGGCTTGGCGGCGATCAGGCGCACCAGATTGCTGCGCACCAGCCCGGCCGCGCGGGTCGACAGGTCGCCCCAATACCAGCTGCCGCCGAAGTTGGCCACCGCCCGCGTCACGCCGATTGAGGCCAGCAGCACCAGGATCAGCCACGGCGTAATCACCAGCGGTGCTTCACCGGCCAGGCCGTCGTAGTACACCTTGATCAGGTAACCGGGCAGCAGCGGCGCCACCGCCGACCAGGTCCAGGCCAGCAGGTTGGCCAGGTACAGCCGTGGGCGGTAGCTGAGCAGGCCGCGCACGAAGCGCACCATCCCTGTGCTGCCGCCGGAGTCGGATGTTGCTGCCGGGTCAAGCGGTGCCACGGAGGGCGCAACTTACGCAAGCGCGAAATCGCGCGGCAACCGCCGGCGCTACCGCCAGCTTCCCATGACGATCAACCGGGTGACACGACGTGCCAGGCAGCAGCCTTCGCCGCGTCCGCCAACCTGCCGTCGTAGCACACGAATCGACTCAGGGAGCGCCCGAACAGAGCGGCCGTAGCAAGATGAATTGCATCGAGAGTGCGGAGATCCGGAGGGTCCATGACGGCGGCCTCGGTGAGCACCTTGCTATTGATCCGCACGAGATCGAAGCGGGCAAGCACGTCCTTGGCCTTGCGGAGCGCACGGGCTCCCTGCGGCGTGATCGCCCGAGCTACCTCCACACGAGCGAGCGCGCTCGAAACGAGGGTACGGCCCTGCAGATAGCGCCGCAACGCTGCAGACTCCCTTTCGCGTACCACGAGTTTGACGATCGCCGAGGAGTCGAGATAGCAGACGCGTTCAGCGTTCATCGCGGCGCAGGTGTGCAAGCCGGTCCGAGGGCGATTCCGTGCCCGGTTGGAGATCGACCGGCTCGGGCAGGTCCTCCGTCGATCCGGCCGCTTCCTCCAGATCGCCCGCTGCACGGAGCCGATCAAGCGGCATCCGGTCAGAAACCGGAGTCAGCAGCGCCACCGGACGCCCGCGGTCGGTCACCTCGAACGTCTCTCCCGACGCTACCCGCCGCAGGTAGACGCTCGCCCGCTGCCGCAACTCCCGGACTCCGATAGCATCCATAGTGCTACTTGTAGCACTTCGGGTAACTCACGTCAACAGGTAGGTCAGGTCATGGTCAGGTCAGTCAGGTTAGGTTAGCGTCGATGTTGACAACTTACCGAGACCGCTGGCAACCTTGGTACTTCCGATGGGCATTGCTGCACGAGCTTGTGATGGTCTAAGGCGGGGCCTGCCGGCGTGGCCGCGGCGGCTGCTTGCCTGCGCCATGGTCGCTGCTGCGGCGATAACCGCGAGCGCGGAGGCGGAGCCGCACACGGTGGCGCGGCTGTGGAACGAGGTGATGCTGAAGGCAATTCGCAACGATTTCGCCCGCCCGCCGCTGCACGCGCGCAACCTGTACCACGTGGCGGCGGCGATGTGGGATGCGTGGGCGGTGTACGACGACGTAGCCGAACCGATCTTCCTCAAGGAACGCCACCACGCCGACGACGTCGATGCGGCGCGCCACGAGGCGATCAGCTACGCCGCCTACCGCGTACTGTACCGCCGCTACCAGATATCGCCCGGCGCCTATGAGTCGCTGCCGAGCTTCGACGACCTGCTGATCGAGCTCGGCTACGACTACCGGATGACCGACCGCGAGGGCGACCACCCGGCCGCGGTCGGCAACCGCATCGCCAAGCTGATCCTGGACCACGGCTATGACGACGGCGCCGACGAGCTCGGCTCCTACGCGTTCGAGTTCGACTACCGATCGGCCAATCCGCCGATGGTGGTGGCCAATTCCGGCGCCGGCGACCTGCTTGATCCCAACCGCTGGCAACCGCTGTCGTTGCGCCTGTTCGTGGACCAGGCGGGGCGTGTGCAGCCGGGCCGGGTGCAGCGCTTCATCGGCTCGCACTGGGGCCTGGTGGCGCCGTTCTCCCTGCCCCTGCCGGGTACCGCGACCATGTCAGGCGACGGCGTGTTCCACGACCCGGGCCCGCCGCCCTACCTCGGCGGCGCCGGCAGCGACGAATACCAGGACGGCTTTGCCGAGGTGCTGCGCTACGCCGCCACACTCGACCCCGACGACGGCGTGATGATCGACATCTCGCCCCGTTCGTTCGGCAACAACAGCCTGGGCGCCAACGACGGCTCCGGCTACGACGTGAACCCGGTCACCGGCAAGCCATACGCGCCGAACCTGGTGAAGCGCGGCGACTGGTCGCGGGTAATCGCCGAGTTCTGGGCCGACGGCCCCGACTCGGAAACGCCGCCGGGGCACTGGAACACCCTGGCCAACTACGTCACCGACCATCCCGACACGGAGCGCCGCCTGCAGGGCACGGGGCCGATTCTCGATCCGCTGGAGTGGGACGTGAAGCTGTACCTGGCGCTGAACGGGGCGACGCACGATGCCGCCGTGTGCGCCTGGGGCCTGAAGGGACACTACGACTACGTGCGCCCGATAACCGCCATCCGCTACATGGCGAGCCTGGGGCAATCGTCCGACCCCGGCCTGCCCTCCTACCACGAGCACGGCCTGCCGCTGCAGCCGGGGATTGCCGAGCTGATTACCGCCGCCAGCGCCGCCCCCGGCGAACGCCACGCTCACCTGGCGGAGCACGTCGGCGAGATCGCGGTGTACTCCTGGCTCGGCACGCCGGAGAAGGATACCGAGTACACCGGCGTCGACTGGATCCTGGGCGTCGACTGGGTACCGTACCAGCGCGACACCTTCGTGACGCCGCCGTTCGCCGGCTACATCTCCGGGCACAGCACCTTCAGCCGCGCGGCGGCCGAAGTGATGGCGCACTTCACCGGCAGCGAGTACTTCCCCGGCGGCCTCGGCGAGTTCGTGGCGGAGAAGAACGAGTTCCTGGTGTTCGAGGAGGGGCCGAGCGAGACCCTGGTGCTGCAATGGGCGACCTACTACGACGCCGCCGACGAGGCGGGCATCTCGCGCCTGTACGGCGGCATTCACCCGCGCATGGACGACCTGCCCGGCCGGCGCATCGGCTCACGCATCGGCAAGGACGCCTTCCGGCGCGCCCTGACCTACTTCGACGGCACCGCCGGCAACTGACCCTGCCCGCCGCGCACTCGGGCTCCGCGTCCGCTCATCGCTACTCGGGGTGGACCTTGAACTCGGTGAAGTCGCGTTCGAGCTGCTGCGCACCGGGATCGAGCACCGGTCCGGCATCATCCTCCGGCTCGTAGCCGAGCACCTCCCGCGCCTTGTCGAGCGAGAAGATCTTCCAGTAGTTGTCGGAGGTGGCGAACACCACCGTGAAGCCCACCTCGGGCGGGGCGTCGATGGCGCGTACGTGGATCTGGGTAGTGTCGCGGTGGCTGAGCCACAGGGAGAGCGCCGAGCCGTCGAAGGTGGGCAGGTTGTTGGACAGCGTGAAGCCGATCCGGATCGCGATGGTGGAGATGCCGTAGATGTCGTAGTAGTAGTGGCCCATCGCCTCGCCGTACACCTTCGACATGCCGTAGTAGCCGGACGGGCGGATCGGCGCAGTCTCGTCGAGCAGCGCATAGGGACGCTGCACCCGATCGAACTCGCCGGCGAAGATATGGCAGTACGGCGGATCGCGGTAGAAGCCGCCTACGGTGTGCTGCGAGCTGCCGAACACGACGCGCCGTACGCCGCATTGCCGCGCCGCCTCGTACACGTTGTACAGGCCCTTGATGTTGAAGTCGACGGTGGACTCGAACGGCGCCTTCATGCTGCGGTCGGCGGCCAGGTGCACTACCACCTCCTGGTCCCGAAACGCCGCCGTCAGCGCATCGATGTCGGTAATGTTGCCGCGAAAGTTGTGCGCGTCGTCGAGCCCCTCGGTGCCGTAGCGCGACAGCGACGACAGCTCGTAGCGGTCGGCGAGCTCGGCCTGCATCGCCTGCCCGACCACGCCGCTCAGTCCGGTTACCAGCACTCGCGTCTTGGCCACTGTTCCTCCTTGCGCCGGTGCGCGCGCCGCGACCGGCGGGCGATGCCCGTGCACCGCCCCGTTCATGTTCTCGGTGTTGCGGGTCGCGGGCCGACCTCGCTGCCAGTGGCAGTGTACCCGCGCAGCGCCGCCTTGGGCACTTGCCGGCGCGCATCCCGTCGTGCCGGGATGACGGCGTTGCTCGGCTCAGGGCGGCTCGGGCACATCTGCTCCGTCTGGACTTGCTTTTCTGTTACTGACAAGATTGCTATAGTGCTGCTGAGAACCTTGCTTTTTTGTTAATAGGAGCTTCGTCCAGGTGCTGATGACCGACTGTAGATGACCTACCGAGCACGAATTGCAGACCGAGAGCTGGTGCACCGCCTCGACGCCAGCGGCGCCGTCGTCATCGAGGGGGTAAAGGCGTGCGGGAAGACCGCCACCGCCCGTCAGGTGGCTGCCAGCGAAGTCCTGCTGGACAGCGACGAGAACGCACGGCGCGCCCTCGCCGTGGACCCGGCCCTGGTGCTGGAGGGAGCCGTTCCCCGCCTCTTGGACGAGTGGCAGATCGAGCCCGCGATCTGGAACCATGTGCGCCGCGCCGTCGACGATCGCGGCACGGCCGGGCAGTTCATCCTTACCGGTTCGGCGGTGCCGGCCGACGACATCGTACGCCACACCGGCGCAGGGCGCCTGACGCGACTACGCTTGCGCCCCATGTCGCTATTCGAAACCGGCCACTCCTCCGGTGTCGTGTCGCTGCAGCAACTCCTCGGCGGACACTCGGCAGCGCGTCTGGAGTCGGAGCTACCCCTCAGCCAGCTTGCCGAGCACATCGCCGTGGGCGGATGGCCCGCTCATCTCCAGCGTTCCGTGAACCAGTCGCTGCAAGCCAATCGGGACTATCTCAACGAGATTCGTCGGGTAGACGTCGCACGAGTCGATGGGGTCCGCCGCGACCCGCTCAAGGTTGGGCGCTTCCTGCACTCCTTTGCTCGCCACGTGGCGACCTACGCGGCCGCGTCGACCATGGCTGCCGCCCTGAACAATCACACGGCGGACGCTTACCTGAGCGCCCTGGAACGACTCATGATCATCGAGGACCAGCCGGCTTGGGCGCCCCACCTGCGATCGCGGTCGCGGCTGCGGGGCGCCCCCAAGCGCCACTACGTCGACCCGTCTCTCGCGGTGGCGGCACTACGGGCGGACCCCGAAAGCTTGTTGCGAGACCTCAACCTGTTCGGATTCCTGTTCGAGTCGTTGGTTGTTCGCGACCTGCGCATCTACGCCCAACACAGTGACGCCGAGGTACTCCAGTATCGTGACAATACCGGTCTCGAGGTCGATGCCATCGTGCAGCGCCCGGATGGGCAGTGGGCGGCGTTCGAAGTCAAGTTGGGGACGGGGATGATCGACCACGCAGCGGCCAACCTGCTGCGCTTCGCCGCGCGTGTGGACACAAGCAGGAGCGGATCCCCCGCCGCGCTCGCGGTGATTGTGGCTCGTGGCTACGGCTACGTTCGCCCGGACGGGATCCACGTGATCCCAATCGGAGCGCTGGGACCGTAGCGCACGCCGCGGCGCCGCCTTGGGCTCGGGTGCAGCGACGACCGCTGGAACGATTCGCGGGTCGAGCACGGCATGCTCGCCCTCGCCCGGGCACTTCACTGGACGTACCCGTCCGTCAATCCCGTTCCTTTCCCTCGACCACCATGGTCTTCAATTCGGTGACTCTCATTCCGTGTCTCCCGCTAGAGCGCGCAAATGCGCGCGCTTCCTCCGGCGTCATCTCGTGCAGCGGTTTGGCGTCGGGCTCGGCCCCCTCGGCCATCTCCTGCATGGCCCCTGGCCGGAGCGCCCGTCCTGGGACGTACACATTGACGATCTTATCTTGTATCTGTACAGTTCGCGTGTGATTCCCCGGCATCTGGCCGCCACGCTTCGGCGCACGGCAGGTGGCTTTCCCGTGCTGTCGGTCACCGGGCCACGCCAGTCCGGCAAGACCACGCTGCTGCGCAGCCTGTTTCCCAACCTCCGCTACGTGTCATTGGAGCGGCCCGATGAGCGTCGGTTTGCCACCGAGGATCCGCGCGGCTTCCTGCGTCACCATTCCGCCGGCGTGATCCTCGATGAAGTACAGCACGTACCCGACCTGTTCTCCTACGTGCAGGTAGCCGTCGACGAGGATCCGACCCCGGGACGCTTCATACTGTCGGGTTCGCAGAATTTCCTGCTGATGGCCCGTATCTCCCAATCCCTCGCCGGGCGCGTATACGTGAGCAACCTGCTGCCGTTCTCGTTGGCGGAACTGGCGAGGCGGCAGTCCGCCACGGTCGCCGGTCTGCTGGCCGGGCCAGCCGGAACCGCCGGGATAACCGGGACCGCCGCGTCACTCGACGGTCCGTGGCTGGCGCACGCGGTGCGGGGCTTCTACCCTCCGATCCACGATCGTAACCTCTCCCCCCAAGACTGGTTCCCGGGCTATTTTCAGACCTATCTGCAGCGCGACGTCCGCGATCTTACCCAAGTCGGCGATCTTGAAAGCTTCGGCCGCTTCGTAATGTTGTGCGCCGGCCGCGCGGGGCAGACACTGAATCTCTCAAGCTTGGGCAACGACTGCGGCATCAGTCATGACACGGCGCGCCGCTGGCTGTCGGTGTTGGAGACCAGTTTCGTGGTTTTTCGCCTGCAGCCGCATCATCGCAACTTCAACAAGCGTTTGATCAAGAGTCCGAAGCTCTATTTCGTCGATACCGGTCTGCTGTGTTGGCTGTTGCAGGTTCGCGATGAGGACCAGTTGGCACGCCACCCGCTGCGCGGCGCCGTGTTCGAGAACATGATGATCGCCGAAGCCCTGAAGATCGCGTACCACTCCGGGGAGTTACCGCGGCTCCACTTCTGGCGCGATCACCGCGGCAACGAGGTCGACCTGGTGGTCGATACCCCGGACGGCGCACACCCGGTGGAGATCAAATCCGGCGAGACCATTCGGACCGATATGTTCAAGGGCCTCGCCGACTGGGAGTCGCTATCCGGACGGCGCGCCCCGGCCACGCTCATCTACGGCGGCGACGAGAGCGCGATCCGGAACGGCGTAGACGTGCGCGCCTGGCGCCACTGGCTCTGAGTCCCGCGGCTGCTTACCCCCCGTTGGGCCACGCGCGCCAACCCGGTTCAACTCGCCACGGCGAGTACCGGGTCAGAAGGGCTGGAACTGTGCCACCTCTCCCTCCTGGAATGACACTTCCAGCCACGGATCCCTGGTCGCGGCGCGGAACTCCAGCAGCCTCGTTCGCATCGCGGCGGCGACCCCGGCCAGTTCCGGGCGGTCGATCAGGTTGTGCGCCTCGGTCGGGTCGGTCTCCATGTCGAACAGGGCCTCGCGATCCTGATGCTCGAAGCCGGCGCGCGGCCGGTTGCCCAGCATGGTGATTCCCTGCTCGCGTACCGCGGTCCAGGTTCGCGACCGGAACAGGTCGCTCGGCAGCGGCGTCTCCAGGCGGTGGGCGAGGTTGCGCAGGTACTTGTAGCGGCGTCCGCGCAGTGCTCGGTAAGGGTAGTAGTTGGTCACCTCGTGGAAGTTGTGCGAGAAGAAGGTCTCCTCCCAGGCACTGCCGCCGGGATGCGGGCGGTCGTCCTCCAGGATCGGCAGCAGCGAGCGGCCCGGCAGCGGCACGTCTTCATCCGGCAGGGGGGCGCCGCACCACTGGAGGATGGTGGGACAGAAATCGGTCCAGTTCATCAGCGCCCGGCTGCGCATGCCGCGCTTGCGCAGCCCGGGGTGGCAGACGATCAGCGGGCAGCGGTGGCCGCTGTCGTACCCGGACGCCTTGGCGCCGGGAAAGCGGCATGGCGTGGTCGGTGGTGACGAAGATCAGCGTCTCGCCGGCACGTCCCGACGCCTCCAGCGCCGCCATGACGGCGCCCACCACCTGGTCGAAACGGGACACGCTCTCGTAGTACTCGACGAGGTCGGCGCGCACCTCGGGCAGGTCGGGCAGGAACGGCGGCACGACCACCTCGGCCGCGTTGTAGGAAGTGGGGGTGATGCCGGCGTGGGTGCGCTCGTTGCCGAAGCTGGCGCCGGCGCGGTGCGGATAGGTGGAGCCGACGTGCAGGTAGAACGGGCGGCCGCGGTTGTTGGCGAGGAACCGGGTGACTTTGGCGGCCATGTCGTCGGGGCTGCGTGCGTCCACCTCCGGCTCGTACTCGAACGGGTACACCGACGGCGGTTCGACGTGCTTCTTGCCGATGCACGCGGTGGCATAGCCGCGGCTCCGCAGAATACCCGGTAACGACGGAATGAACGGATGGGTGCGGAAGCCGTGGATGCCGTGGCAGTGGCCGTACTGGCCGTGCGTGTGGCTGTGGTGCCCGGTCATGATGCAGGCGCGGCTGACGGCGCAGGAGGGGCTGGTGCAGAACGCGTAGTCGAACACCACGCCGCGCCCGGCGAGGGCATCGACGTGCGGCGTCCTGATCACGTCGTTGCCGTAGCAGCGTGCCAACGGGCTCCAGTCATCGGCTATGATGAACAGGACGTTGCGGTGGTCGGAGGTCACGGGCCTGACTATCAGGGCCAGTCGGCTCCGTGTCCAGCACGGGAAGACAATGGGAATGACAAGAGGGGGAAGAACCGGAATGGCGGAAACGAGAGTCGATGCGCAGGCGCTGGAAGCATTCTGCGTCGCCGCAATGAGAGCAGCCGGGATAGGGGATGAGGACGCCAAATTGTCGGCGCGGGTGTTCGTGACCACCGATACGTGGGGCACCTTCACCCACGGAACGCGACAGATTCGTGGGCTGATGAGGAACGTCCGGCGCGGACGCCTGGCGGCGGGGGCGCGCGAGCAGGTCGCGGCCGAGGGACCGTCTTGGGCGATGATCGACGCGCGCGACGGCATGCCGCCGGCAATCTCCTGCCGGGCCACCATGCTGGGCGTGGACAAGGCGCGCGACACCGGTATGGCGTATGTGGGCGTGCGCGGCAGCAGCCACTTCGGCGCCGCCGGCTACTACGCCAACCTGATCGCCGAACACGGCATGTTCGGTATGGCGATGTGCAACGTGGAGCCGTGCATGACGGTGCCGGGGGCGCGCAGCCGCATCCTGGGCACCAACCCGATCGCCTGGGCCGCGCCGACCGGAACCGGCCGCACCATCATGCTCGACATCGCCACCAGCGCGGTGGCGGCCACCAAGATCTTTGCCGCCAAGACCGAGGGCCGCAGCATCCCCGACACCTGGCTGGTAGATGACGCCGGTGCGCCCACCACCGACCCCAGCATCTACCCGGAGCACGGCGCGCAGTTGCCGATGGCCGGCCACAAGGGCTACGGCTTGGCGGTGCTGGTGGAGATCCTGACCGCGGTGCTGACCGGCTCGGCGATGATGGGCGAAGTGCATAGCTGGGTGGCCGACGACCCCGATCCCCCCAACCAGGGCCATGCGTTCCTGGTGCTGGACATCGGCGCCATGATGCCGCGCGAGCAGTTCTTCGCCCGCATGGCCACGCTGAGCGCCGCGATCAAGGGCGCCGACCGCGCCGCCGGCGGCACCATCTACCTGCCCGGCGAGATGGAGTGGCAGCGCCGCGAGCAGGCGCTCGCCGAGGGGATAGCGCTCCCCGAAGATGTCCTGATCAGCCTGCGCGGCCTAGCCGCCGACAGCGGCCTCGACGCCACCCAATTCGGCCTGGACCTCGGCGGCTGACACTCAGAAGGGGCGGCTGGTGCCGTCGGCGAGGCGCGGGACGGGGCGCAGGCTGGCGGCATCGTCGCACGGGAAGCGGGCGGCCAGCTTCTCGTCCATCTCGATGCCCCAGCCCGGCTTCTCGTTCACGTCTACCGCGCCGGCACGCACTTCCGGGATGCCCGCGAACAGGTCCTCCTCGGCGGGCGCGCGGAACGACCACTCCTGGATGCCGAAGTTGGCCACGTGCAGGTCCAGGTGCACGTTGGCGGCCATGCCGACCGGCGACACGTCGCGCGGGCCATGCCAGGCGGTGCGTACCCCGAACGCCGCGCACAGGTTGGCCAGCTTCAGGGCCGCGGTGATGCCGCCGTAGGTGGACACGTGCACGCGCACAAAGTCGATCAGCCGCTCGCTGACCAGCGGCTCCACCTCCAGGGGATGGACGAACAGCTCGCCCATCGCCAGCGGCACCGCGCACTGGGTACGCAGCATGCGGAAGTAGCCGATGTCTTCCGGCGCCAGCGCGTCCTCCAGGAAGAATAGCCGGTAGGGTTCCAGCGCCTTGGCCAGCCGCACCGCGTCGACCGGCGCCAGCCGCTCGTGGATGTCGTACAGCAGTTCCGCCTCCGCCGGCAGCCCGGCGCGCACCGTCTCGAACAACTCCGGCACGCGGCGCAGCTTCTCGCCCGGATCGAAGAACAGAGAGCCCGGCCCGCCGGCGGCGGAGAACGCTCCGGCTGCGCCGCTGGCCGTTCCGGCGCCGACCCCGACGTAGCCGCCGAGCTGGCAGCGGATGTGGCGGAAGCCCCGCTCCCAGTAGCCGAGCGCCTGGTCGAGCACCTCGCCCGGCTCGTTGCCGTTGGCGTGCACGTACACCGCCGCCGTGCCGCGGCTGCGCCCGCCCCAGAGCTGGTAGCAGGGCAGCCCGGCCGCCTTGCCCTTGATGTCCCACAGCGCCATCTCCACCGCGCTCACCGCGTTGTTCAGCACCGGCCCGTTGCGCCAGTAGCCGTCGTGCATGGCGCTGTGCCAGAAGTCGGCAATCGCCTCCGCGTCGCGCCCGATCGCAAACGGCTTCAGATGCCGCTCGATCGCCGCCTGCACCGCCCGGAAGCGCTGCGTGAAGGTGCCGCAGCCCCACCCGTGCAGCCCCGGCTGATCGGTTACCACCTTCGCCACCACCAGCGGAACCCCGGCCGGCTGCACGGTATACGTAACCACATCGGCAATTCTCATCCCTCCGCCCCCTACGCCCCATCGCCCTCGGCGACCGCCACCTCTTCGCCGTGCACCAGTTCCCAGCCGCGGAACACCAGCGCCACCCCCTTGAACTGCACGTTCGGGTACTGCCGCGCCAGCCGTTCGTCCGCCAAGTATCGGCGCAACTGTGCCACCGCGTCCGCTGCCGTCGCCGTTACCCCGGCCTCGGTCTCAGGACCGCGGCTCAGGTACTTCAGTTCGACCACGAAGCCGTGCCGCATGCCGGGATAGCGCGCCTCCAGCGGCACCAGCACGATGTCCGCGTAGCCCTTCGCCAGCTCCTGCTCCGGGTGGAAAACAAAATACTCCGACGCGCTCAGGTAGGCCGCTATGAATCCTTGCAGGACCTTCTCGCCCTGCATGTAGTCCCGAATGCCGGTGTGCTCACTTACCGCCTCGCTCAGGCGCTCGACCGCCGGCCGCCAGTCGCCCTCCAGCGCCATGCGCCGCGTGAGCCGGTCGAAGTCGACGAGGTTCAACGAGAATACGCCCACCTCCGCGTAGGCATCGCGCAGGTAGCCGTACATCAGCCTGCGCACGGTCTGATTGGGAATGCCCAGACGCACCACGCCGGCGGCCACGTCGCGGATGCTCAGCAGGCCGAAGTAGTGCATCAGGGAGAGGAAATTCTCGGGCCGCGTAAGCTGCGCCAGCGGGAAGGTCTCCACGATCTCGCTGTCCGCCCTTCCCTCGGAGATCACCCGGCGCAGCAGGTCGAAGTTGCCGTTCAACTGGCGCCCGGTGAGCAGCAGGTGGCGCAACTTGCCGTAGTCGATGCGCACGTTGGTGTCGATCAGGTTGTCGGGGCCGCGCTTGTTAGGCACCGAGTGCTTCAGGTAGTGGAGCACCATGTCAGTGTTGTAGACGATTCCCTGCGCGGCTTTTGCGAACCGGTAGCCATTGTACCACTCGCCCATGGTGTCCAGCGCCGTCTCGACATCCTGGTCGAACACGTCGAGATCCCGGTACGTCTCCACGATGTGGCGCACTTCACGCTCGGTGAAGCCGAGCATCTCGTTGAACTCGGGACGCTGGCTCAGGTTGGCGCCGATGTTGAAGCCGCTGGTCACGTCGTCCATGGTCACCGGCGAGACACCGGTGACGAACAGCCGCTCCACGCTGCCGTTCTCGGTGCCCGCCTTGAGGGTCGCGAAGAAGCTGCGGTAGAAGCCGCCGCCGTGAGTGAACGCGTAGTACGCCTCCGCTCCTTGGCCGGCGAGGATCGTGTTGGCGAAGTTGTCGTACTCGTCGATCAGAACATAGAGCGGGATCTCCTCCCGCCGGGCGTGCAGGAACAGCTCGTCGAGCTGCCCGTTGGCCGTGGATGCAGCCTGGATGCGGTCGACCGCCGCAGAGGGAAACAGGTCGGGATTGTCCTCGACGGCATCACGCACGTGCCGGCGGCAGTACTCGTCGAATTCCTGTTCCAGCTTGGCCGGGTCAGTGCCGAAGGTGGAGAAGTTGAACCGCACCACCACGTAGCGGGCGCGGTTCGGGGTGGGCTGCCGGTAGATGTCCAGGCCCCCGAACACGCCCTCGAAATCGTCCGCCTGGTTACGGTCGTAGTAACACTCCAGCATCGACAGCCAGCAGCTCTTGCCGAACCGGCGCGGGCGCACGAAGAAGACGAAGCGCTCCTGCTCCAGCGGGTGCAGGAAGCGCGTCTTGTCGACGTACAGGCAACCCTCCCGGCGGATGCCCTTGAAGTAGGCGCGCCCGTAGGGGATCGCCGGGAACGGCGGGATCTGGTATGGCTGGCTCTCCGGCGAGGCCATGCCGGCATCCTATCAGACGCCAAGCGGTTCGTGCTCACCGCAACGGACGTGGTTGCGACGTCCTGTCCTGATGGACAATCGACATCTGGGTCGGCGTAAACCGCGCCGGCGCCGTAGCGAGATGACCCTTGCGCTCGCGCAGGTACCGGGCGGTTGCGAGGCGAGGGCGTCGACCGGTCGACGCCTGCCGGGTGTGCCGCTGTTGCCCCCATCGGCATCGGGCCCGCACGTACCCCCGGACCGGCTGCCGAACGAACTCCCGCGATGCGCTCACGTGGCGCGCTCCGTCCTCCGTTGCCGGTTGCCGAAGCCGGTTGGTTTGGCCAACGCAGTCGCTACACTGATCCTGATTGGGGTTCGTCAGCCCCCTATGCCGTTCTCCTTACTCCCAGCCGCCATGAATGTGTCCAACTCGTCGGTCGACTTCAGAAGCAGGGCTTCCGGCACGTTCAACTGCCGTCCGATGTCGATAGAAGTACGGAGCCTGATGGCTGCATTCGCCGCGGAATCGAAGGCGAGTCTGGCCAGCCAATCAAGATCCCCGAAGTACCTGTCGAGACGTGCTATCTCCTCGTTTGGTGAGTTGCGAATCTCCTCCCAGTTGGCCTGATCATGTGCCGCAACTTTCGCTGCCAGCTCGTTGGCATTGCTTTCGTCAAAGCAATCCCTCAGCAGAGAGGCAGCAATCCTCCCGGCGATACCGCCCACCAACGCCCCCAGCAGCGGAATCGGAATCACTACTTGTCCCGCCGCGACCGCAAGCCCGACAATGGCTGCTTCACAAACCACGAACTGGGCAAGCTCGACGAATTGACGCTCATCGATCGTTCCGGCTCGCAACCTGCCATGCAACGCCTTCATCCCCGCAACGGCGCTCACCAGCGACGCCGCGAACGGCGCGGCCAAGTCCGTCAGGTTGGTCAACAAGTAGACACCGGCGCCAAGCACGCCACCAGCGCCCGCGCGTTGCACGGCAGCAATACCGACGTCACTCCAGTCCTCAACTGAGAACTCTCCCTTGAACGGATTCTTGCCGCCTCGGTACTTGGCGATGAGCACGCGCGTGATCTCAACACCTCCGGATACTACGGCGGCCAAAGCCGACGCTTCCGCCAATCCCTGGACGGACCCCAGGTGATCATGAGCGCTAGTGATGGCTTCCCTGTTGTCCTGCGACTCGCCTCTGATGCCCCGCTCGGCCTCCGCCAACGCATTGTATTCCTGGTACGCTTGCTCCGGGTCAAGCGTCCCTTGTCGGGTCTGGCTGGTGAGTTCTCCCAGGCGCACCGCCTCATCGTAGGTGAGTTGCGCCGGACGAATCTCATCCAGATAGCTCCGACCGGTTGCTTGCTCAATTGAATCCAGGAGCTCTCGAATCGACTCGATGTTCCGCTGCCGGTACCCTTCTATCGTGCCGCTGCTTTGGAGCTCGACCAGTTCCAGATGCTGATCTTTGGGGATGTGGAATAAGCCTGAATATCCGGGGTACTGCTCCAATTGCCCCGTGATCTCGCGCAGGGTCTCAAGAGTATTCTCACAAAACTTCGACTGGACCGGTTCTTCGCCGTGATAGTAGTCGATCGAGTGTTCCCCCCTTGCGCGTCCGAAAGCGGCGTTCGGAAGCTCCCTGGCAAGGATCTTGTTCGCGTTGAGAAGCGCGACGGTGACCTGTTCAGCGTTCTCTCCGTGCACCGTATATGGTGAACCGCTTGGTCCCGGAGAACCAGGATTGAAGATGAAGTCCTTGGCCTTGTCAATCTCCTGTAATGCTTGCTCGAGCGCACGATCCTCATCCGAAATTGCCGCAAGCCGCGCCAACTCGTCGGAAGTTTGCTCCCGCACAGCGCGAGTACCAGCAACCTGTGTCGCCAGGTGTCGGCGAGGATCTTCCTCAGAAGTGCTCACGTCTCCACCCGTTCGTGGAGCAGTTCTCCAAGCGACCGCGCATGATTGATCACGGCAGCCAATCGTTCCTTCGACGCGTCATCGAACGCACCGTAGTCAGATGGCGCATCCTTCCACAGCGTTGCAAGGTCACCAAGTGTGCCGGCGGCGTGTGTCCGAGTCTGCTGTTCCAAACCGGCAATCTGCCGTTGCGCGGCTAACAGAGAACGTTCGCTCTCTTCGATTTCAAGTCTTTGCCGTCTAGCCTCTTCCGCCCGCTTCCTATTTCCTCTTCGCGCTAGCGCTACGGTACCAGTTATCGCTACTCCGCTGACTGTCCACCCGATCGGGCCGGCCAGAGCCAACAGCGCTGAGCCGGCTGCCATTCCGCCACCACCGGCCGCCAGCGCACCACCGCCTAGCCACGAGAGCGCTGCACTGGTGGCAGCCGCGCCAGAGAGACCGGAAATCGCCGCGCCTGTGCTGGCTGTGCCAAACGTTGTGGCGATCGCCATGGCCGCCGACGGACCCAAGGCAGCGACCGCAGCGCCGGCACCCGCAACAGTGGAACCGGTTGCTGCTCGTACCTTGGCGACGCGAGCAGCCTCGTCTTCATGACGCTGCACATCTTCCCGAAATCGATCCGCTTGCACTTTGAAGTGTGCAACGGTTTTTTGGAATTCATTCGGCGTACTAGCCAGCTGATTGACGTAGGTCTCGACGATTTCGATCACCTTTACGGATCTTTGCCGCTGCTTGAACAGCGTTTCGGTATCACGTTGGACTTGCTGTCGGAGATGCTCGCGTCGCTCGGCTACAACGCCGCATTGGGCTTTCTCGACAGCAACTAGCTGCGCATTTGACGCGCTATCTATTCCTTTTTTGATGCGTTGGAAGACGTTCAAATCCACACCTCCATGTGTCTCTCGACGTTTCGGGACATCGCGTCAACATTGATACTATGCAGCCCAATGGCATTGCAACCTGAGTAACTCTCGCCTCACGTGTCGTGGCGCTGGACGGGATGGACACCCGGAGGCTGACCCATAATGATTGCGATGAAGGGTACCGCTGTGCATTAGTTCGACGCAAGCGCGACCCCGCGAAGCACTACACCTGTACTCCGAGGAGAACGGCCCATGCCGATGAGACCGAATTTACTGTTGATCGTGGCTGACGAACTGCGGGCCGATGCGCTGTCGGCTTACGGCAACCCGGTGTGCCGGACGCCGAACCTGGACCGTATGGCGGCGGCGGGGATGCGGTTCAGCGACTGCGTGGTGACCCAGCCGACCTGTACGCCGAGCCGGGCGTCGATACTGACCGGGGCGTTTCCTTCAGTGCTGAAGACGCGCATGGTGGGCTGCCATGCGCCGGACGATCCGCGCTTCCTCGGCCACGGGCTGCAGCGCGCCGGTTACCGGTGCGCGTCGATTGGCAAGATCCACTTGGCGCCGCAGCGTGCCGAACCGGAGGTGCTGCGCGAGGCCATGGCCCGGGAGGGAGGCGACGGCTACTACGGATTCGGCGAGGTGGACTTGGTCAACGGCCACGGCGACGGCTGTTTCGGCCCCGACTACGAGGCGCATGCGGCGGCCATGGGCGTGGACCTGGACCGCGCGCGGGCGCAGGCCCGGGTGGGAGAGCACCAACTGACGCCGGTGCTCGGACCGCACCGCTTCCGGCTTCCGGCGGAGTTGCACTCGTCGCACTACCTGGCCGACCGCACCATCGAGTTGCTCGATTCGGTGAGTGATGACGGGCGCCCGCTGTTCGCCCACGTCAGCTTTCCCGATCCGCACCACCCGTTCACGGTACCCGAGCCGTGGGCGTCGATGTACGACCCCGCCGCGGTCGCGGCGCCGGTTCCGCACGGCGGGCGGCACATGCCGTCGTGGTACGACTCGATCTTCCGCGGCGAAGCGCTGGACGTCGCCGCGTGGGAGACCCGGCCGAAGGTGCCGGGCATCGACCGCATCATCGGCACCCCGCCGCTGGACTACTCGCGGGTGAGCGAGGCGACCTGGCGGGCTGTGCGCGCCTCCTACTACGGCATGACCTCCTGCCTCGACCATCACATTGGCCGCATCCTCGACCACTTGGAAGCGACCGGGCTGGCCGACTCCACGGTGGTGGTATTCGTGGCCGATCACGGCGAGTACCTCGGCGACCACGGCTTCGTCGGCAAGGGGATGCACTTCGACTCAGCGCTGCGCGTCCCCCTGCTGGTGCAGGGCCCCGGCATCCATGCGGGACAGGCCATCGAGCAGCCCGCCTCCACCCTCGACATCGCCGCCACGCTGTGGGAGCTGGCCGGCGTGCCGGAGCCGGAGGGGGTGCAGGGCATGTCGTTCGCGCCGGCGCTGCACGGCACCGGCCCCTACCGGCGCACCGCCGCCCTGACCGAGAACGACGACGACATGATGCCGGCGCGCATGCGCACGCTGACTACCACTCGCTGGCGGCTCACCAAGTACGCCGGCGGCGCGGAGGGCGAGTTGTACGACCGGGGCGAAGACCCCGCCGAGACCCACAATCGTTACGCAGACCCCGACTACGCCGAGACGCGGCGCGAATTGGAGGCGATGCTGTTCGAGGAAGTGCTGTGCGCCGCCGACTACGCCAATGCCCGCCGCCAGCAGCCGGCGCCGCCGCCCCGCCACTGGATCCCGCCCCACCATCGAACCGCGTCAACCGCCCGCACCGCTCGGGGGGCGACCACGCCGGGCCGCGGCCGGCCGCCCGCGGCGACAGCCCCCCCCCCCGCCCGCGGGCGCCCCCCCCCCGCCACTGGATCCCGCCCCACCATCGAACCGCTTGAACCGCCCGCACCGCTCGGGTGGCGACCACGCCGGACCGCGGCCCGCGGCGCCGTAGCGAGACTTGCGCGGGCGCGGACAGCAGGCTACCCTTGACTGTTATCGAAATCACGGTTCCAGGAGGCTGCCAATGCCGCGCACCGTTGTCCTCGTTTCGCTGACCGCCATCGCCCTACTGGTGGTGACTGTCCCGCTGCTCGCTAGTGGCGCCGAAGAGGGTGCCGCACCCTCCGGCAGTACCGGCGGCGCCAACATGGCACTCGCCCAAATCGACGAAGAACCGTACATCAACCACATTCATGCCAGCCCCGCGGCCTACGCTGCCGCCACCGGCAAGTCGCTCGACACCTTCTACGAGGCGCCCATGCTTGCCGCCCTGGTGGCCGAGGGCAAGCTGCCGCCGGTGGAAGAACGGATCGGCCGCGATCCGCAGGTAATCAGGCCGGCGTTCGAGATCGGACAGTACGGCGGAATCCTCAACGACGTCGGCAGCGAGGGAGACGCCGGACAGATTGTTGAGGAAGGGCAGCAGCCGATGGCCAAGTGGAATCCGCCGGCCAACATCTTCTATCCCAACATCGCCCGCACCTGGGAAGTTTCCGACGACGGGTTGGTGTTCACGCTCAACTTGCGCCAAGGCATGAAGTGGTCCGACGGTGAAGATCTCGACGCCGACGACTTCGTATTCTTCTACGAGGCGATCCTCAGCAACGAACAGATCAGCGCCGTGACCCCCGAACCGCGCGGCCGCTACCGGCCCGGTGGCGAACTGATGAAGCTGCGCGTGGTCGACCGCTACAGCGTCGAGTACACCTTTGCCGCGCCGTATCACAACGCCGCCGAGAGCGGCTGGGCGCGGGGCCGTTCCTTCGCACCGGAGCACCACCTGAGCAAGTACCACCTCGAATACAACGACTCCGCCGCAAGTGTCGCCAAGGAAGAAGGTTACGAGACCTGGATGGATGCGTTTGCCGCCCACCATTCCGACCGGGGACACTCCGGATCGCGGCCGGTGGCGCACCGTTTCCCCGACCTGCCCACCACCGACACCTGGGTGCTGAAGGAAGCCAAGCCGGGCGTCCGCTTCTGGGGTCGCAACCCCTTCTACTGGAAGGTAGACACCGCCGGAAACCAACTCCCCTACGCCGATGGCGTGCAGGTGCTGGTCGTCGAGAACCCGGCCGACGTGGTGCCGGCCAAGGCAATGGCCGGCGAGCTTGACTGGCCCAAGAACGAATTCATGGACATCGCCGACGCACCGGCTTACCGCCGCAACGAGGCCTCGGGAGGCTACCGCACCCATCTCTGGCCCAGCTATGGCGGGGCCTTCGCCTTCGGCGTGGTGCTCAACTACACCAACAAGGACCCGGTAAAGCGGGAGCTGTTCAACGACCTGCGCTTCCGCCAGGCACTGTCGCTGTCGATCAACCGCCAGGAGATCAGCGACAAGCTGTACTTCGGGGAGTCGGTCCCCTGGGTGGCCCCGGTCAGTCCCACCTGGACCGGGTTCGAGGACTGGATGGCGACCCACTACGCCGAGTACGACGAGGACCGCGCCAACGCGCTGCTGGACGAAATCGGGCTGGCGTGGGACACCGACCGCACCTGGCGCCTGCAGCCGGACGGCAAGCCGCTGACCATCGACGGCAGCTACAGCAGCAACCTGCAGACCACAGCCGACGCCATGGAGTTGCTGTCCCGCTACTGGGCGGCGATCGGGGTGCGTATGGAACCCAAGTTCGTGCAGGGCGAACTGTGGGCCGAACGCGGCTTCGCCAACCTGTGGGACGCCGGATTCGGCGGTCACGGGACCCCGGAGGCGGTGGCGCGCGCCGACTACCCCTTGAACCTGATCCCGCCTTGGCACTATTACCACTGCTGTCCCAAGTCCTCCTACCCATGGGGCACTTGGTACCACACGTTCGGTGAGCAGGGAGAGGTGCCGCCGCCGGAAATCCAGCGGCTGTTCGAACTCGCCGACCAGTGGGCAAAGACGAAGCCCGGTACCCAGGAATACCGCGACACCGTTCACGAGTTGATCCGGCTGAACGTGGAGAACCTTTACGCGATTGGCACCGTATCGACGCCGCCGACTCCGATGATCGTGAACAACCGGGTCGGCAACGTGCCAGGTGAGATCGGCTACCTGCTGATGAGCCAAGTGGAAACCTACAACATCGATACGATCTACATAAAGAACTGAGGATCCGTTACGGGAGGCCTGACAGCGGTCAGGCCTCCCTCTACGATCTGCGTCGAATGGCCGACGGTTAAGCGATGTCCGGGTATCTGGTCCGGCGCCTGCTCTACATGCTGCTGCTGCTGTGGCTGGTCAGCGTGGTGGCGTTCACTATCATCCAGTTGCCGCAGGGCGACTTCGTCAGTTCGCTCGCCGTGCGGCTGGGCGAGCAGGGGGAGACGGTTACCCAGGAACTGCTCGACGGCCTGCGCCACCGCTACGGCCTGGACCGGCCGGCGCACGTGCAGTACCTGAAGTGGTTCGGCAACGTGCTGCGCGGCGACTTCGGTTTTTCTTTCTATACCAACCGGCCGGTTAGCGACGTCATTGGAGAGCGCCTGGCGCTCACCGTGCTGATATCGGTCTGCTCGCTGGCATTCTCCTACGGCGTCGGGATTCCCGTGGGCATCTACTCCGCGACCCACCAGTACCGGTTCGGCGACTACCTGTTCATGGCGGTCGGCTTCATCGGCTTGGCCACGCCGAACTTCCTGCTCGCGCTGGTGCTGATGTTCGTCGCCCTGGAACTTGAGATGAGCGTAGGCGGACTGTTCTCGCCGGAGTACCTGCGCGCCGGGTGGAGCTTGGCCAAGTTCGTCGACCTGCTCAAGCACTTGCCACTGCCGGTGGTGATCGTCGGCACCGCGGGCACCGCCAGCTTGATCCGCATCATGCGCGGCCAGCTCCTGGACGAGTTGGAGCGCCAGTACGTGATCACCGCGCGTTCCAAGGGCGTGAGCGAGGTCCGCCTGTTGTTCAAGTACCCGGTGCGGGTGGCCGTGAACCCGATGATCAGCACCATCGGCTGGCTGTTGCCGGAGATCGTTTCCGGCAGCACGATCACCTCTCTGGTGCTGGGCCTGCCCACGGTAGGCCCCCTGCTGTTCGTCGCCCTCACCAGCCAGGACATGTTCCTGGCTTCGACGCTGGTCCTGTTCCTCAGCGCGCTCACCGTCCTCGGCACGTTTATCTCCGACATTCTGCTGAGCGCCCTGGACCCGCGCATCCGCATGAGCCGCCAGAACGCATGAATGAAAGAATCGCGGCGTCTCGCGCCAACGAAGAGTCCTACTACCTCGCCTCCCAGTGGCAGCTCATGTGGCGCAAGTTCCGGCGCCACCACCTGGCCCTGGTCGGCGGCGTGATCCTGAGCCTGCTGTACTTGGCGTCGCTGGGCGCCGACTTCATCGCGCCGTACGCCCACAACGAACTGTACGAGCACATCCACCACCCGCCGTCGCGGATCCGCTTCCTGCACGAGGGACGCTTGGTGGGACCGTTCGTATACGGCGTCACCGATACATTCGATCGGGAAGCGTACCAGTCGGTGTATACGGAGGATCGCAGCGTCCGTTACCGGGTGCGCCTGTTCGCTCGCGGCGCTCCGTACCGGTTTGCCGGGCTGTTCCCCTCGCGGCTCCACCTGTTCGGAGCAGAGGCGCCCGGGACCGTGTTTCTGTTCGGGACCGACACGCTCGGCCGCGACCTGTTCTCGCGCACCGTACACGCGTCCCGTATCTCCCTCTCCATCGGGCTGGTAGGCGTCGCGCTAAGCTTCGTGATCGGGACCGCCCTCGGCGGCCTGTCCGGCTTTTACGGCGGCCGCGTCGATACCTTCGTGCAGCGGTGCATCGAGTTCCTCATCTCCCTGCCCACCATTCCGCTGTGGATGGCGTTGGCCGCGGCGCTGCCGCAGGAATGGAGCGTGCTGCAGCTCTATTTCGGCATCGTTATCATCCTGTCCCTGGTGAGTTGGGGCGGGCTGGCGCGCGTAGTGCGCGGCAAGCTGTTGGAACTGCGCGAGCACGACTTCGTTATGGCAGCTCAGATCGGTGGCATGCGCGAGCTGACCATCATCCGCCGCCACCTGCTGCCGTCGTTCGCGAGCTACCTGATCGTCCACCTCACCCTGGCGATCCCACGCATGATCCTGGCGGAGACCGCGCTCAGCTTTCTCGGCCTGGGGCTACGTTCGCCAGCGTTGAGCTGGGGCGTGCTGCTACAGCGTGCCCAGAACTTCCGCAGCGTGGCCATCTACCCCTGGCTGTTGATCCCTGCTGCATTTGTGATCATCACTGTGATGGCGTTCAACTTCGTAGGCGACGGTCTGCGCGACGCCGCCGACCCCTACAAGCAATGATTCTCATCAACGTCGAGTACACCGCCCCGCGTCTGTCGCACACTCGGCAGGCCGGGCCTCCCTATGGGACACTGTGCAGACAGGAGTTAGCCGATGCGAGGCGTTGATTGCCTGCTCAGCGACGAACAGGTACGGGCATTTATTTCCGATGGGTACGTGCAGGTGCAGACCGACCTGGGCGATTCGGTGCACGGAACGATCTTCGAAAAGACCACCCGTATCCTGAGTATGGGCGACGCCGGCAGGGACGGCGGCGGCGCCAATCCGCAGAACAACATCCTGCCGATGGTCGGCGAGTTGGGCCAGGTGCTGGAGGCGCCGGAGGTGGTCGGCGCGCTGACCAGCATTCTCGGCAACGGCTACGTGATGCTGCCGCATCGCCACTGCCACCTCAACGCGCCGGTGGCGCCGCTGCCGGACGGCCAACGGGGAATCACCATGGTGCCGCACCGCGACGGCCAGGCCGGCTGCCACAAGCCGCGCCACCGGGTACCGCAATGGGCGCTGCTGTTCTACTACCCACAGGAGTGCCCGGACCGCCAGGGGCCGACCGCCCTGATCCCGGGCACCCACCTGCTGCCGCGCCTCACCACCGAACTGAACCTGGAGATGCCGCTTGCCGTGGACCGGTGTGCGGACGGCGGCTACCGGCTGCCAGCCAACTACGTGCAGCGGCGCGTCACCTCCCTTGCGTGCGGCCTCGGCGCGGTGTCGATCATGCATTTCGACCTCGGACACTCCGTGCTCACCAACATCGCCGACGAAATGCGCTACGGGCACAAGTTCGTGTTCATGCGCACCGAGCAGCCGGAGCGCCCGAGTTGGGCCAACCGGGAGCCTTACTGGTGCCCGGCGAGCGCAACTGAGCGGGCCGCGGACAATCAGGACAATGACAATCAGGACAATGAGATTGTCTGGACCTACGTCTGGAACTGGATGGCCGGCGCCGGCGATCGGTTCCGGCGCGCACCGGGCGCGTCCGCAGCAATGCAGCCGGGATCCATCGCGGATCTGCGGCGGCGGCTCCGGTCCGGCGGCGATGCCGACCGTCTGCAGGCGGCCAACGCGCTGGGGTTCGCGCGGGCGGCCGCGGCGCCGGCGGTTGCCGACCTGATCGCCAGCCTGGAGGACGATTCGCCCTACGTGCAACTCAACGCGTGCTATGCGCTCGGCGCGGTCGGCGCGGCAGCGGTCGATCCGCTGGTGGCCGTGCTGGACGGCTGCGACGAGCTGTACCACACCTACCCTCCCTACGGCATCGGCCACGCCGCCCACGCCCTGGGAGCGATCGGCGCTCCCGCGGTCCCGGCCCTGGCGCACGCGCTGCGCAGCCCGGATGACCACGTGCGCGCCAACGCGGCCTATGCCTTGGGCGAAATCGGCCAACCTGCGGCGGGTGCCCTGGACGCGCTGCGGGAGGCCCTCGACAACTCCGCGGACGACGAGGTGCGCCGCCACCTGCTGTCTGCCGTCGGCCTGGTCGGCCACCCGCAGGAGCGGGCGCTGACGGTACTCGCCGCGGCGCTGCGGCGCGAACCCAACAGCCAGCTCCGGCAGCTCGCCATCCAGGGCATGACGCGTCTGAACGGCCCGCAGGACGCGGCGGTGCCGGCGCTGGCGGCGGCACTGGACGACCCCGATCCATACGTCGGCGCATACGCCAGCGAGCTGCTGTGCCGCATCGGAACGCCGGCGGCGCTGGCGGACGCGGCCGCCCATCTGCGCCGCCTGCGCTGGTTTCCAGACGCCCCGCGCGTCCAACCGGAACAGGCGCAGGCCAGACAGCGCACCGTGGCCGCGAGCAGGATCGTTGGCCGGCGCTGACTGGCTGCCCACCCAGGCGTGCCATGGGGCGTGGGCGACCGGGACCAGGAGGAGCCGGCTCCCGGCCTGGCACCGGCGGCGCACGGCAGGATGGGTCGCGAGCGTCGCGAGCGCGCGTCCTTGACGGCGCGGTCAGCTCATGGTTTGGTTTCCGCGGGTGCAACTCAAGGAGGATATGTCATGAAACTGACACGCATGCTGCTCGTGGCGGCACTGGTCCTGTCGCTCGGCGCGACCGGAGCGTTCGCCGGGGCCACTGAGGAGACCGGGATGTCGGCCGGCGACATCTACACCGCCTCCGGCTATCCGGTGACCACCGAGAAGATCACCCTGGAGATGGTGGCGGTGATCGGCCACAAAACCTATCCGCACGAGGGAATGGAGTTCTTCGACATGGTGGAGGAGAAGACCAACATCCACGTCGAGTGGCGCCAGATCCAGGAGGAGGCGTACCAGGAGAAGAAGAACCTGCTGTTCGCCTCCGGCGACTACCCGGACGCCTTCTTCATGCACAAGACGCTCGACCCGGCAGACATCCTCACCCACGCGCCGCAGGGGGTGTTCCGGGCCATCGAGGACGACCTCGCACAGTGGGCGCCGAACCTGAACCGCATCCTGCAGGACCGGCCCGAGGTGCGGCTTGCGATGCAGGCCCCGGACGGCCACGTCTACTCCATGCCCGGCATCTGGGAGTCGGGCGCCGAACCGCAGCTGCACTTCTTCATCAACAAAACCTGGCTCGACAAGCTGGGCCTGGAGATGCCGCAGACCTACGACGAATACCGCGAGGTGCTGCGCGCCTTCAAGCACGGCGACCCCAACGGCAACGGCGAGGCGGACGAGATCCCGCTCTCCTTCCGCAGCTTCGGCTGGCTCGGCGTGTACCCGCTGTTCAGCAGCTTCGGCGTCGACCGCCAGCACCACCTCGGCGAAGAGATGGGCATCTCGATCGACCGCGACGATCCCACGCGGGTGATCTACGTCGCCGCCACCGACGCCTACCGCGAGGGCATCGAGTACTTCCACGGCCTCTATTCCGAGGGGCTGATAGACATCGAGGCGTTCTCCCACTCCTACGCCGAGCTGACCGCCAAGCAGCGCCAGCTCGACCCGCCGATCCTCGGCTCGTTCACGGCGTGGAGCGCGGCCTACCTGTTCGGCGAAGGGGTGGACAGCGGCTACGTCACCATGGATCCGCTGGAGGGACCGGCGGGCCGGCGCTGGCCGGGCGATCCGCCGGGCTACTTCCTCAACGCATTCACGGGCCCCCGCGCCGCCGCGTACCCGCCGGCGGCGGGGCGCTGGGGCGACCCGCAAAACGACCCCGCACAGCGCCGCCGAGTACCCGCAGGCGGCGGTGCGCTGGGCCGACCTGCAATACGACCCGGAATGGGCGCTGCAGTCGTGGTTCGGGATCATCGGCAAACACATCCTCGAAAAGGGCGACGGCACCTACGTGCATGCAGAGGTGCCGGACGGGTTCGAGAGCCGCATCAGTTGGAAGAACCAGTCGGTGCCGCGCGGAATGGGCATCTATGCGACGCCGGTCGAGGTGATGCGCCTGATGGAGCCCACCGCCGACCAGCTCGACAAATTTGCCGGCAACGCGCAGTACGCACCCTACATCGCTAGCTACGTGCGCTTCCCGCTGGTCTACATGCTGGAGGAGGAGAACGACGAGATCGCCGACCTGGCGCCGGAGATCAACCAGTTCACCCAGGAGATGGGCGCCAAGTGGATCGTCGACGGCGGCATCGAGGAGGACTGGGAGGGGTACCTGCAGCGGCTCGACAGCATGGGCCTGCCGCGCCTGCTGGAGATCTACCAGAAGGTGTACGACCGCCACCTGAGCGACTAGCGGAGATACAAGGTGGGCTGCGGGGCGGACCGTTGCGATTCGTAGCGATCGTCGGTCCGCTCTTGTTGCTCGGGACGGCGCCGGTTGCCGCGCAAGTCGCTTCCTGCAAGCAACAGGAAGCGGGCGATGTCTCGGCTGTCAACCGCTTCATAGCGTTGGTGCGTGATGGAGAACCGAAGCGACTCGCTGCAGCGATCAACTTCCCGTTGCGGCGGAGGCATCCGCTGCCAAGTATCTCCCGTGACGAGTTCATGGACCGCCACGAAGAGATATTCGATGACGAATTTGCCAGGATAATCGCCTCGTCAGGCGATGGCGACTGCGGTCGGACCGGATGGCGTGGACTGCAGTTGCACGATGGGCTTGTCTGGTTCTCCGAGGATGGCAGGGTGCGAAGTATCAACCATGAGTCCGAATTCGAAGAGCGGGAGCGGCACCGGTTGGTCGACCTGGAACGGCTCGAGTTGCATGACAGCCTGAGAGAATACGATTCGCCGGTCCTGGAATGGGAGACGTGCAACTATCGCATAAGAGTGGATCGCCTCGACGGCGGCTATCGATACGCGGCATGGAATGTTGGCAGATTTCACGACAGTGAGCCGGACCTGGTGATCCACGACGGTACCCACCACATGGAGGGAACGTCCGGGGATCACGGTTACTATTTTTCGAATGGTCAGTACAAATATATCCTGTTTGTGGATGCTACCAGCACCGTATCGGCGGGGGATCTGGAGGTTTACCGGACCCCTCTGCGCGGCTATCACGACGTGAGATACCAGTCTGCAGACCACGAGACGCTGCTCACCGAGCAGATTGTGAACACCGGAATGGAGAGTCGCTACCAGGCTCTGCTGAATCGATTGCGGACGTGCTCGAGCACGTAAGGAGCGAGCCGAAGTTGGCACGACACCCGATGCACCTGAAAGACGCCGACGTGGCGTTCTTTGCCGACCAGGGCTATCTGGTCTACCACCACCAACTGTTTCCTGAACAGAAGTTCCGCCGCTTGCAGGGTTTCTTCGACGGCATGCTGGAGCAGTTGCCGGCCGATTCGCGCCCGGAGGGGATGGACACTCCCCACTTCGCATTTCCCGAACTGTTCGAGTGGCTGGCGGCCGACGAGGTGCTCGATTTCGTGGAGCGCCTGATCGGTCCCAACATCGCGCTGTGGGCCAGCCACTTTCTGTGCAAGATGCCGAAGCGCGGTCTCGCGGTACCGTGGCACGAGGACTCCGCCTACTGGAACGTGTCCCTGAACAAGTACAACGTGATCACCGTGTGGCTGGCGGTCGACGACTCGCAGCCCGACAACGGCTGCATGCGGGTGATTCCCGGCACCCACCACCACGGCTTCTCGGAGTACGAGGAGGTGGACCACTCCCGGCACGTATTCGGCACCCGGATCCGCCCCGACCAACTCGACGAGAGCAAGGCGGTCGACCTTGCGATCCGCGCCGGCGAGTGCCACGTCCACCACGCCAAGCTGATGCACAGCTCCAGCCCCAACACCGGCGCCCGCCGGCGCTGCGGCTACACCATGCGCTACATGTCCAGCGACGTGAAGTTCAACCCGGAGCGGCAGCGCGGCCGGCACGCCATCTACCTGCTGCGCGGCAAGGACCTCGCCGGCAACGACTACGCCGAGCCGGGACGCGTGTACGAGCCGGGCAGGCTGCGCTGGATGGGACGCTGAGCGGCGCCCCAGGACAGGCCGGCAGAGCAGCGCGGCGTGAGGTCCGCCTGGTGCCGGCGGGCCGCATCGCACGGCTCTTCAACGCGCTCCGGCGCGAGCACCAACTGTGGATCCTGGCGGCGCCGGCGGTCGCCTATTTCATCCTGTTCCACTACGTACCCATGTACGGGGTGCAGCTCGCGTTCAAGGACTTCGTCGCCACCCTCGGCATCACCGGCAGCCCGTGGGCCGGGCTGGTGCACTTCCGCAAGTTCTTCAACTCGTTCCTGTTCTGGCGCGTCATCACCAACACCCTCGGCATCAGCCTGTACGAACTGGCGCTCGGCTTCCCGGTGCCGATCATCCTCGCCCTGATGCTCAACGAGATGCGCGCCGCCACTTACAAGCGGGTAGTGCAGACCGCCGTGTACGCCCCCCATTTCATCTCCATCGTGGTGCTCGCCGGCATGCTGTACGTGCTGCTGTCGCCGGTCAGCGGCATGGTCAACCACCTGCTGGTGCTGCTCGGCGGCGAACCGGTCAACTTTCTCGCCGAGACGCGCTGGTTCAAAACAATCTACGTGCTGTCGAGTGTGTGGCAGCACGCCGGCTGGGGCGCGATCATTTACCTGGCCGTGCTGGCCGGGATCGACCCCACGCTGTACGAGGCGGCGCGCATCGACGGCGCCACCATCCGCCAGAAGATCGTCCACATCGACCTGCCGCTGCTGATGCCGACCGCCGTGATCCTGCTCATCCTGAGCCTGGGGCAGATCATGAACGTGGGCTTTCAGAAGGCGTACCTGCTGCAGAACCTGCTCAACGCGGAAGCCTCCGAGATCATCGCCACCTATATCTACAAGGTGGGGCTGATCAAGGCGCAGTACGACTACTCGACGGCGATCAACCTGTTCAACACCGTCATCAACATGATCCTGCTGGTCAGCGTCAACCAGGTCGCCCGCGCGCTGCGGCAGAACACCCTCTGGTAGGCGCGATGCGCACTTCGTTGCAGGCAGGCGCCATCAGGCCATCGCGCGAGGACCGGATCAATCTCGCCATCGTCAACGTGTGCGTGACACTGGCCCTGGTGCTGGTGGCCTACCCGCTCTGGTTCGTGCTGATCGCATCGGTCTCCGACCCCGGCGCCATCTACGCCGGCCACGTCTGGTTTTGGCCGGTGAGCCCGACGCTGGCCGGCTACGAGCGCATCCTGGGTACGGCGAGCATCTGGCGCGGCTACGCCAACACCATCTTCTACGCGGTGCTCGGCACGCTGCTCAACATCACGATGACGGTGACGGTCGCCTACCCGCTGTCCACGCGGCGCTTCTCCGGCCGCTATGTGCTGATGATCTTCCTGCTCGCCACCCTGTACTTCGAGGGCGGATTGATTCCCAAGTACCTGCTGGTGCGCTCGCTCGGGCTGCTCGATACGCGGGCGATCATGGTGATCATGGGCGCCGCCATGGTGTGGCACATCATCGTGACCCGCACCTTCTTCCAGACCACGATTCCCGAAGAGCTGTACGAGGCGGCCGCGATCGACGGCTGCAACCACATTCCGTTCTTCGTGCGCATCGTGCTGCCGCTGTCGCGCCCGGTGATTGCCGTTCTGGCGATCTACTACGGCGTCGGGCACTGGAACGAGTTCTTCAACGCGCTGATTTTTCTCGACGATCAGCAGAAGTATCCGCTGCAGCTTGTACTGCGCTCGATCCTGATCCTCGACGACCCGGAAACGGTGACCGACATCGCCGACCTGAAGGAGCGTCAGCACGCCGCCGAGCTGATCAAGTACGGCAGCATTGTGGTGGCCAGCCTGCCGCTGCTGCTCGTGTACCCGTTCCTGCAGAAGTACTTCGTGCAGGGCATCATGATAGGCTCCCTGAAAGGCTGACCGGCCACGGCAAGGAGGGCGCATGTTGAACTGGGGAGTGATCGGGGCGGGCGTCATCGCGCGGGTGTTCTGCAACGGCATGAGATTCTCGCGCACCGGCCGGATCGCGGCGGTGGCGAGCCGCAGCCGGGAGCGGGCGGACGCACTCGCCGACCCGTTCGCCATCGCGGGGCGGTTCGACCGCTACGAGGCACTGCTCGCCGACGACGAAATCGACGCCGTCTACCTCAGCACCATCCACCCGGCGCACGCCGAGTGGGCGATCAAGGCGGCCGAGGCGGGCAAGCACCTGCTGGTAGAGAAGCCGATCGGCATGAACCACCTGGAGGCGGCGGCGATGATCGACGCCGCGGCCACCCACGACGTATTCCTGATGGAGGCGTTCATGTACCGCTGCCACCCGCAGACACAGCGGCTCGCCGAGCTGGTACGGGCGGGCGCCATCGGCGAGGTACGCATGATCCGGACCGTGTTCAGCTACCAGGGGCGCATCGCGCCCGAGTCGCGCACGTTCGGCAACGCGCCCGGCGGCGGCGGCATCCTGGACATTGGCTGCTACACCGCCTCGGCGGCGCGGTTGCTCGCCGGGGCGGCCGCCGGCGAGCCGTTCCTGGAGCCACACCTGGTGAAGGGCTGCGCGCAGTTGGGGCCAACCGGGGTGGACCATTACGCGGCGGCCACCCTGCAGTTCGACAACGGCGTGATCGCCGAACTGGTCTGCGGTGTCGACTGCCGGGTGCCGAGCCAGTTGGCTGTGTACGGCAGCGAAGGGATCCTGGAAGTGCCGGATCCGTGGACGCCCTGCTCGCCGTGCCGCCACGCAGCCGAGCCGCTGCCTCCCGATACCGCGTTTCCGCCCGGCCGGATCCTGCTCACGCGAGCCGCGGAATCCGAGCCGGAAACAATTGCCGTGCCGGTCGACCGCGACCTGTTCACCTACGAGGCGGACACCGTGGCCGAGCACCTGGAAGCGCGCCAGGCGCCGGCGATGAGCTGGCTGGACACCATCGGCAACATGAAGCTGCTCGACCGCTGGCGCGAGGAGGCGGGGCTGGTGTACGAGCAGGAACGCCGCTTCCACGCCGGCACGCTCGGCGGCCGCCCGCCGCGCCGGCGGGCCGCGCCCCTCCCACGCCGCCCCGCCGGGCGGCCGCCCGCGGCGCCGGCGCGCCGCGCCTGCGGGGCCCGGCGGGTCGGCCGGCACGGCGATGCGGTACGGCTCCATCCCGGGGCTGGACAAGCCGGTCGCCCGCCTGGTGCAGGGCGCCGACCGCAACATCACCATTCCCTACACCGAGGCGCTGTTCGACCAGTACTTCGAACTGGGAGGCAACTGCTTCGACACCTCGCACGCTTACCGCGACGGCGCCTGCGAGCGCAACCTGGGCGCCTGGGTCCGCAGCCGCGGCGTGCGCGACGAGGTGGTGGTGTTCGAGAAGGGCGGCAATCCCCCCAACGGCACCCCGGAGGGCATCACCGACGAACTGCTGGCGGGCCTGGACGGCCTCGGCATGGAGCACGCCGACGTATGGCTGATGCACCGCGACAACCCCGACGTACCGGCGGGCGAGATCGTGGACGTGCTGAACGAGCACCAGGCGGCGGGCCGCATGACCATCTTCGGCGTCTCCAACTGGTCTCTGGCGCGCCTGCTGGAGGCGCGTGAATACGCCGAACGCAGAGGACGCAACTACTTCTCCGTGGTCAGCAACCAGTTCAGCCTGGCGCGCATCGTCGATGCCTGGTGGACCATCGACGGCAGCTACACGTACTGGCAGAGCGCTTCGGGCCCCGAGTTCCGGGACTGGTTCGAGGCCACCGGGACAGTGCTGGTGCCGTGGTCGAGCCAAGCTTCCGGGTTCTTCATCGAGGACGAGGCACAGCAGCCGCGCGACCGCGACCTGCCGCGCTGCTACCACAGCCCCGGCAACTTCACCCGGCGCGAGCGCGCGTTCGAACTGGCGCGCCGGCATGGGGTGAGCCCGATCAACATCGCGCTGGCCTGGGTGCTGCGGCAGCCGTTCCCGGTGTTTCCGATCATCGGCACGCGCCTGCCCGGCGAAACGCGCGACTGCCTGCGCGCGCTCGACGTTGCGCTCACGAGCGAGGAACTGCGCTGGCTGGATCTGCACGAGGGCTGACGTGAGCCTGTCTGGCCACTCCGTGACATGAAGACGACAAGGGCCGATGCCCAAGCATCGCCCGCGGGGCGGTGTCTTCGAACCAGGCAGCATGGACCGGGCGGGCGGCGTGGAAGTGCCCTGCCTGCGGCATCGATGTCGGGAGGGTTGTCGTGACCGGGAGCAAGTCGGGACGCGGCTGGCCGTGGCGCCGCGAACGCGCGGGCCGCGCCGCGGTGACGGCGGAACAATGGCATTGGGTGCGTGAGCAGCACCCGATTCTGGGCCGCCTGACCGCCGACGAGGATGCGCGCCTGAAGGAGCTGGCGGAGCAGTTTCTACGCCGCAAGCGGTTCGAGGTGCGCGGCCTGGAGGAAGACGAAGCGCTCTACCGGCTGGTGGTGGCGGCGCAGGCGTGCCTGCCGATCCTCGGGCTGGGATTCGAGTGGTACCGCGGCTGGCGCACCGTGGTGCTGCTGCCGCGCGCCTTCGAGGCGCAAATGGAGGAGACCGACGACAGCGGCGTGGTGCGCGAGTGGGAGGAGGAACTGGCCGGCGAGGCGTGGGACGAGGGCCCGGTCGTGCTGTCCTGGGAAGACGTGGAGGAGTCGGGCTGGGGGCACGGCTGCAACGTGGTGATTCACGAGGCGGCGCACAAGCTCGACCTGCTCGACGGGGCCATGAACGGGCGCCCCGCCCTGCACCACGACATGGACCCGGAAGAGTGGCACCGCGAGCTCGGCGGAGCGTACGAGCGGATCTGTGCCGACGAGCGCGCCGGGCGCGAGCGGGCGGTCGACCTGTACGCCGCCGAGAACCCGGCGGAGTTCTTCGCCGTCACCAGCGAGTTGTTCTTCGAGCAGCCGGCTGCGCTGCACGGCCAGTATCCCGGCGTGTACCGGCAACTCGCCGCGTTCTACCGCCAGGACCCGCTGCAGCGTATGCACACGGACCGGGTTGACAAACCCCAATCGCAGGCATAAAATTCTGGTAATCGCCATTGTGGCGATCGGTGTTTTTTGGTAGCTCCTTGATGGGGAGCCGGGGCCTCTTAGGAGGCCCTTTTTTTTGGAGGTCTTGTTGGTACAACGCTTTGCGCTGTTCGTCGATGCTGGTTACTTGTACGCTGAGGGCGGCAAGCTCTGCTGCGGAACCGCATCCCGTCGCCGATTCAAGGTGAACGAACGAGAGCTCAATGTGATGCTATCCAAGATGATGCGACAACGATGTGGGCTCAGCCTTCTCCGTACCTATTGGTACGACGGCGCGCGTCATGGCCTTAGAACCGTAAGCCAGCAGGCCATTGCTTGTTTACCCAACGTGAAGCTTCGCTTGGGTCGAGTCAACGCTCGTGGACAACAGAAGGGAGTAGATGCTCTTATCTATCGAGACCTCATGACGTTGGCCCGTGACGGAGCGATCGGTGAGGCGTTCCTTCTGGCGGGCGACGAGGACTTGCGGGAGGGCGTAAGGGAGGCTCAGGATAAAGGAGTTCGGGTCACGCTGATTGGAGTCACGCCAGAGCCGGGAACACGTAACCAGTCACAGGAACTCCTGTACGAATCCGACGACGTGGTGACTTTGACCCGCGAGGAAATCTGCGCGTTTTTTTCAACTCTGAAGGGGCCGTATCCGCAGGTTGGCGGCAGCGCTGATCTGGCCGACGTAGGGGAGAGCTTCGCTAAACGGTGGCTCGAAAGCGCGAATAGCGACGAGATTCGAACTATACTCGAGAATCGTCCCCGTATTCCGCCTTTGATCGACTCCGAATTGATTCACACTGGCGAGCAAACCGTCGGGACATCTCTTCGGGGCAACGAGGGAGCCAGGCATGAACTCAGAAGCTCCTTCTGGAAAGTAATTGCGGACAAGCAGACCGAATAAAGTTTGCCACATCCACGTCGAGCGCCCCGCATTGATCGGGCGCGATGCTCGCTCGCGGCCGACATACGGTGCGCGACAGACGCGGCGCGCCGCGCCTGCCGGCCGCCCGCCCCGCGATCACGGTGTTGCATGGCATGCCGTATTTCCTTACCGTCGCGAGTAAACCTTCTTGCAGGGGGCAATCGATGGGTGCATTGAACCAGGCGCAGGTGGAGCAGTTCCGGGAGCTGGGCTATCTCAAGGTGGAGGGGGTGCTCGATCCGGCGACCTGCCTCGATCCGGTGATCGCCGAGTATGAGGAGGTGCTCGATTCGCTGGCCGCCGACCTGTTCGCCGCCGGTGAGATTTCCTCGACCTGGGCCGGGTTGCCGTTCGGGCCGCGGGTAACGCGCATCTACTCCGAGAGCGGGCGGGTACACAACCAGTACTTCGACTTCTCGCTGCCCTTCGCGGGCGTGAAGGAGGACACGCCGTGCTGGTTCGGACCGGCGGTGCTGGCCGCGTTTACCGCCGAGCCGCTGCTCGACGTGGTGGAATCGCTCATCGGACCGGAGATCTACTCCAACCCGGTGCAGCACGTGCGCATCAAGCCGCCGGAGCGCGAGTTGCCTACCACGCCGGACGGCAGGCCGGTGATCGGCGCCACCGGCTGGCACCAGGACCACGGCGTGGTGACGCCGGAGGCCGACGACACCGACATGCTCACCGTTTGGTTCTCGCTGTACGACACGCCGGTGGAAGCGGGACCGCTGAAGGTGGTGCCCGGCAGCCACCGCGGCGGCCTGCGCACCCACTGCCTCAACCACCCGGTGCCGGGCGCACGCGAGATCCCGGAACGGCTGTTCGAAGTGGACCGGACCGTCCCGCTGCCGACCCGGCGCGGCGACCTGATCTGCATGCACCGGCAGACCGTGCACGGCTCGCTGAGCAACGTGAGCGACCGGATCCGCTGGAGCTTCGACCTGCGCTACAACCCGATCGGCCAGCACACCGGACGCGAGGCGTTCCCGGGTTTCGTGGCGCGCAGCCGCAAGGCCCCGCACCTGGAACTGCGCGACGCCGACCGCTGGCGGCGCAGCTGGGAGCAGACCCGGCTGCGGATGGCGCGGGTCAACCGCGACGGCCAGACCGACATCCCATTCGGCCGCTGGACCGAAGGCCACCCCGACTGCGCCTGACCGGGCCGACCCTTCGCGCTCCGGGCAAGGTTTACCATTCGTTCACTTGCAGGTGTTGACACCGCTCGGGTGCAACGCCCTATATTTGCGTGGTTGCCCGCTTGGGCCAATCCCACCAACAGAGCTGTTGTTCGGAAGGAGGAATGTTGGCGGAAACCGCTAACGCTGCATCTCGCCGCGCCATAAGGCTCGCTTCACGCCACAAGGCGTGGCGCGAGTACTCGATCAACTGGGAGCTGTACCTGATGGCGCTGCTGCCGGTGATCTGGCTCGTCGTGTTCATGTACCTGCCGATGTACGGCAACGTGATCGCGTTCAAACGGTTCGTTGCCTCCAAGGGCATCTGGGGCAGCCCGTGGATCGGCTTCGACAACTTCGAGCGATTCTTCTCCTCGTTCAAGTTCGGGAACATCATGTGGAACACGTTCTTTCTGAACGCGTACGACCTGGTGCTCGGCTTCCCGATTCCGATTGTGCTGGCCATCCTGCTGCACTACACGCCGTGGCAGGGCTACAAGAAAACGGTGCAGATGGTCACCTACGCCCCCCACTTCATTTCCACGGTGGTGATGGTGGGCATCATCTTCAAGCTGTTCTCGCAGCGCATCGGCATCGTCAACGTGGCGCTCACCGCACTCGGACTGCCGGAGTCCAACTTTCTCGGGTCGCCGGTCTGGTTCCCGCACATCTACGTGTGGACCAACATCTGGCAGAACATGGGCTACGCGACGATCATCTTTCTGGCGGCGCTGTCGGCGGTCGACCCCGAGTTGCACGAGGCCGCACGCGTCGACGGCGCCACCATCTGGCAGCGCATCTGGCACATCGACCTGCCCGGCATCGCCGCCGTGGTGATTATCCTGCTGATCCTGCGCCTCGGACAGATCCTGAACATTGGCTTCGAGAAGGTGTTCCTGATGCAGAACACGGTGAATATCGTCGCCTCGGAGGTGGTGGACACCTACGTCTACAAGATCGGGCTCGCCTCACGCAATCCCAACTTTTCCTACGCGTCCGCTATCGGCCTGTTCAAGAACGTGATCGCCTTCTTCCTGCTGATCGCCGTGAACCGCATCGCGCGGCGCACCAGCGAGACCAGTCTGTGGTAGCGGGCAGCCGATGGCGCTGATGAGAAAGGCGCAGGCAGCCGGCGCTGCCACCATCCCGGCACCTGCGGGCGGCAAGCCGCGCTCGTCCATCCGCCACGCCAGGGAGGACCGGCTGTTCTACGTGATCAACGTGGGTCTGCTCGGCTTCACCTTCCTGCTGGTCATCTATCCACTGATCTACGTGCTCAGCTCGTCGTTCAGCGACGCTCTCGAAGTGGTCGCCGGGCGGGTGTGGCTGTACCCGGTGAAGCCCTCCCTGGAGGGCTACAAGGCGGTGTTCGAGTACAGCGAGCTGTGGCTCGGCTACGGGAATACGATTTTCTATACCGTGTTCGGCACCATCTACAACGTGATAATGACGATGCTGATCGCGTACCCGCTGTCGCGCCGCGACTGCAAGGGACGCGGCCTGCTGATGTTCCTGTTCACCTTTACCCTGTTCTTCCAGGGCGGGCTCATTCCCACCTACCTGTTGATTCGCAGCATCGGGCTGATCGACACCCGCGCGGCATTGATCATTCCATTCGCCATCGGCGTGTGGAACGTGATCATTACCCGCACCTACCTGCAATCCAACATCCCGGGCGAGCTGTACGAGGCGGCGCGCGTCGACGGCGCCACCAACACGCGCATGCTGTGGAGCGTCGTGCTGCCGCTGTCCGGGCCGATCATCGCCGTCATCACCCTGTTCTACGCGGTCAACCACTGGAACCAGTTCTTCAACGCGCTGGTCTACATCCGCCGCCAGGAACTGCGTCCGCTGCAGATCATCCTGCGCGAGATCCTGGTGCTCAACTCGCCCGGCGTGATCGACCAGTTGATGGCGTCCGCCTCGCCGGAACAGGTGGAGGCGCTGCAGGCGCGCATGTACTTGCAGGGGCTGATCCAGTTCGCGCTGATCGTGATCGCCACGGCCCCCATTCTGGCGGTCTACCCGTTCGTGCAGAAGTACTTCGTGCGCGGCGTCATGATCGGAGCACTCAAGGGATGAGCCGGCCGGCGCACTGTCAATTGCAATTCGGAGTCCGGGTGTTACCCGGAAGTAAACGATATCGCGGCGCCTGGCCGCGAAAAAAAGGAGCACCACACATGCTCAGAATTACAGGAATCGCATTGATCGCGGTGTTGGCGTTGGGCGGACTCGCGTTCGCCGCCGGCGACGAGGAAGCCGCGGCAAGTGCGTATCAACTGAACCCGCCGGGGACCTACCCGGTGGTCGACGAGAAGGTCACGATCACGGCGATCGCCTACTACTCGTCGAGCACCTCGTCGGGCACCCCCGAAGACGCGGCGTTCGCGACTTATCTGGAAGATCTCACCAACGTGCACGTCGACTTCGTCGAGATGATCGAGTCGAACGGCTCGCAGGAGAAATTCAACCTGATACTGGCGTCCGGAGACCTGCCGGACATTCTCATTCCGCACGGCTCGATCACCGCCCAGCAGGTGTTCCTGCACGGCAGCAACGGCACGTTTCTGCCGCTCAACGACCTGATCGATCAGCGCATGCCGTCGCTCAAGCAGCGGCTTAACGAGGCGCCGTCGATCAAGGCGCGGCTGACCATGCCGGACGGCAACATCTACGCATTCCCGGACGTCGAGGCGAACTGCTTTCACTGCCAGTTCTCGGCCAAGCTGTGGGTGTACCAGCCGTGGGTGGAGAAGCTGGGGCTGAAGTGGCCGCCGGAGACCACCGAGGAGCTGTACGAGACGTTCAAGGCGTTCAAGACGCAGGATCCCAACGGCAACGGCCAGGCGGACGAGATTCCGATCCTCGGCGCCGTGGACGGCTGGCGCCAGGACCCGTTCACCTTCCTGATGAACCCATTCATCTTCACCAGCCACCCCTACGGAAACAACTACGGCGCGTTCCTGGAGCGCAGCCCGAGCGACGTGCGCTTCGTGGCCAACACGCCGGAGTGGCGTGAGGGCCTGAAGTACATGCGCCGCCTGTACGCCGAAGGGCTGCTCGGAGACGAGAGCTTCGTGTGGACCCGGCAGGAGGGCATGTCCGCGGTCGAAAACCCCGACACCGAACTGGTGGGATCGTTCCCGGCCGGATGGTTCGGGATGATGACCCTGAACGGCGCCGGCACCGGACGCTTCGCACACTTCCAGCCGATCGCGCCGGTAACCGGGCCGACCGGGCTGCAGCAGACCACCTTCTTCCCGCCCACCATGCGCTACCAGACGCAGATCACGCCTTCCGGCGCCGACCGCAAGGAAGTGATCGCACAGTGGGTGGACTGGTTCTACGAGGATCCGATCGTACACGGCGGCCTGGCCTGGGGTTGGCGCCGCGAGGGCATCGACTGGCGCTGGCTCACCGAAGAGGAGAAGGCCAAGGGCTGGGTGGCACGCGACGGCAACCCGGCGCAGACGCTGAGCATCAACGTGCAGGCCTACTCGCGCGATCTGTACGACGACGGCTGGCCGCGCACTGCGCCGGGCCGGTTCGACATGATTGCGCACGGCGCGCTGCCGCCGGAGTGGGCCGAAGATCCCTCCAAGCAGGAGTACCGCCTGATGGTGGCCACACGCGACCTGTATGCCCCGTACAAGACCGAGAGCTACATCCCGCCGGACCTGGTGTTCGACGAGACCACGCAGGATGAGTTGATCGACCTGGCGGAGACCCTGACCAGCCGCACCGGTCTGGTGCTGCAGCGGGCCACCGAGTTCATCAACGGCACGCGCGACATCAACAACGACGCCGCCTGGAACGAATACGTGGCCGAGTTGGAGCGTGTCGGCGTCGACCGCTACGTCGCACTGTGGCGCGACACCCTCGACAACGGCGGCTACTTCAACTAAACGCCTCGTTCCGAGGAGTGATCTGACAGCCGCGGGCGGCCCCATGGAGGAGCCGCCCGCGGTTTATTTGTTCAGCCGTTGCCCGGTGCCTGGTGGCCCACACCGCGGCGGCAGCGTCGACCTGCGGACGACGTTGCAGTCAGGCGATCTTGCCGAACTCGGAGATGGCGGCCTTGCGGTCGCGGATCTTGGCCACGGCGGTGCGCACCAGGTCGTGGGCCAGCTCCTGTTGGTCGGTGGCGGTGAGGCGCTGCGCCTTCTCCACCCAGTCGGCACGGATGCCGTCGACCCCATTCAGGGCGCCGCCGAGTGCGCCGCACATCGTGGCGATGGTATCGGCGTCGCGGCCGAAGTTGGCGCCGTAGGTTACGCACTTCTCGACGTCGCCGCCGGCCAACTCGAACAGCGCCACGGTTACCGGCACCGTCTCGCGCGAGTCGCAGCCGATGCGACGGAACAGGGTGTCCGCGTTGGCGTAGGCGCGCTCGCGGAAGCCTTCGTAGTCGCCGTCCTCGCGCGCCAACTCCAGGAAACGGCCGATCAGGTCGAGCATCTCGGCGCCGCTCTCGTGCACGATGTAGTCCTGCGTTGCGGTCACCACCGATGCAACGGTGGCGCCGGCCCGGAACGCCTCGGCCACGCCGGCGGCCATCGCCACGGCGGCATCCTGACAGAAGCCGACATCGTGGCCGTGGATCAGCGCGGCCAGGTTGTAGCCTTGCAGCGCCGCGGCGCGCGGGTTGCAGGCGTTGACGATGCCGACCGGCGAAAAGCACATGGCGGTGCTGGAGCTCGGCATGTTGCCGAGCGCCGCCATGCGCGGGGTGGAGTGGCGGCGCAGTTTTTGCGCGGTGTGGGTCACCGACGGGAAGAACTTGTTCAGCTTGGCGCCGAAGATGTCGTCCCAGCGGTCCAGCCAGACGGCCGCCCAGTCGTCGATGGTGGCGTGGCCGCCGGTGCGGATCAGCGCATCGGCGAGCAGGTGCTTCATGATGGTGTCGTCGGTGCCGTCGTCGTCGAAGTCGTCAATCCAGCCGTGCGCCTTCAGCACCTCGTACGGCTTGCCCTCGGCGGGCGTCCCGATCGCGTCGCCGATCAGCCCGCCGAGCAGGCAGCCGAGGGTCTTGTTGAACAGGGTGGTGGTCGCCGCCGAGGTGGCCGGCGCCGCCGTTATTGCAGTTGCCATTCGTATCTCTCCTTGATGTAGTCCATTATCCTCGCGAAGGGACCGTTGCTCCAGCCGTGTACGGAGCTACCTTCTCAAGCCTGCCGGCCAAGCGGTCCTCTTCCGTCTCCAGGTCGTGCTGGTTTTGCAGGCCCATCCAAAACGCTGCGCTGTTCCCGAAGAAGCGCGAGAACAGCAGAGCGGTCTCCGCGGTGATGGCCCGCTGCCCGTGCACAATGGCGTGGATGCGGCGCGGATCGACGCCGATGGTCTTTGCCAACCGGTACTGGGTGACATTCATCGGTGCCAAAAACTCCTCGGCGAGAATCTCCCCGGGATGAATCGGGGGAAGCTTTTCCTGAATTTGATCGTATTTCTTTACCATATAGTTAATAAAACGTTGATTTTGAATAAGGGCACTATGCCTCACTACACTGGAATTCAATGGTAGTCCGTAATCTCTACCCGCTCGGCACCTCCGTCGCTCCACACGAAGCATACACGCCATTGATCGTTGATACGAATCGCGTGTTGCCCTAATCGATCACCATCGAGAGCTTTAAGACGGTTCCCAGGCGGTTTCCGAAGGTCGTTAAGATCTGTCGCACTATTCAGCACCATCAACTTCATTTGCGCTTGCCGCTGGACAGGGCGCGACCACCTCCGGACGCGCTCACGGTTGAATACCGCCTTTGTGTGCCTATCTTGAAAGCCTCTTATCACTATGCAATCAATAATAGCGCTCCGCGCTATTGGCGTCAAGTACTACTATACTACATCCTACGCTACGGGGCGATAGCGCGGAGTTGGGGGGACCAGTGCTGCCACATGTCGGCGGCCGGCGGTTGGTCCTGGACCTGTTCGAGGTCGCGCTTGCAGTAGTCGTACAGCACCGCTTGGCGGATGCGGTCCGAGTAGTTGTGACCCGCCATGTGGCCGAGGCGGTGGTGCCAGAACACGATGTCGCCGGCCTTGCCGTGGCACTCCACCGGCGGCGTGTCCCGGTTGACGCGCTCCATGGCTGCCTCGTGGCCGGGAGCGGTGTCGCGCAGGTAGCCGGTGCGGAAGGTGTGGTAGAAGGTCCGGTGGCTGCCCGGCCACACGTGGAAGCCGCCGCCACCGGGAGCCACGTCGTCGATGTAGCCCACCACGCCGAGGTGGAAGGGGTGGCCGTCGCAGTGGCAGCCGACCGGCGGGCGCGGGCGGTCGCCGAACGGCAGGATGCAGTAGATGCCGCGGATCCGTTCCGGCGGCTGCATCTCGCCGGCGCCAAGCATCTGCTCCGCCATGGCGAAGATGGCGGGATCGGTGGCGAGCATGCGCACCGCCCACGGATCGGCGCCGATGCGGCGGTACTTCCAGTGATACTCGCCGCGCACGCTGTCCGGATCCTTGGACAGGTCGGCCGCCGGCAACGGGCCGACCCAGGTGCGCGGGTCATCCCGCTTCATCGACGGTGGCGGTTCATCCCACAGGCACGCACGCGCCCGCGCCATCAGCGCCGGGTCCATGACGCCGCGCTTGATCAGGTAGCCATTGCGCTTGAAGAAGCGCAACTCATCCGAGGTCAGCAGCACCGTGTGGTCACGATAGTGTGCCGGGCCAGCCGGACGCAACCGACCACCCCGGCAAGGCCCGGCAGGGCCGGCACGCGCGTAGACCGGGGTACGCTGCAAGTACCGCCAATAACGCCCCGGCGCCCGCCAGCGCCCGCCGGGGCCGCCGAGGCCGCCGAGGTGTGTGTGGACACGCGGCGGGGAAAGGCATATATTTGCCGGCAATTGTGTCCGTACAGGGCAAATCCACGAACAGTATATCGATCAAGGAGGATAACTGACGTGACGAAATATGTGCGTTTGCTGGCAGCGCTGACGCTGCTGGTGGTCGGCACGACCGCCTGGTCCCAATGGGCCATGGACCCGACGGGAAAGCAGAAATACGCTGTTCCCGCCACCTTCAAGGAATCGCCGCTTCTGGCCGCGCGCGTGGCCACGGGCGAACTGCCGCCGATCGAGGACCGTATTCCCGCCGAGCCGTTCATCGTCGGCCCCGGGGTGTTGAACTCGGAACAGTGGCTGGACTGGGAGCCCGGCAAGCTGGGCGGCACCATCCGGGTACCGAACCTGAACAACAGCGGCGTCCACGAGATCTACCTGGCGCTCGGCATGTCGATCCTGCGCGCTCCTGACCAGAGCACCAAGGATCCGCTGCCGGCAATCGTCAGCGAGTACAGCATCAGCGACGACTTCAAGGAGTTCTGCTTCACGATCCGCGACGGGCTGCGCTGGTCGGATGGTCACTTGGTGACCACCGAAGACGTGCGCATGACCTTCGAGTTGTACGGCGACGAGCGCATCTACCCGACCTATTACTTCCGCGCCGTGTCTCCCGACGGCACGCCGCCGACGGTGACCATCATCGACGACCTGTCGTTCTGCGTGGAGTTCAACGTGCCGTATGGCTTCTTCCTGGCCAACCTGGCCTCGTGGATTCCCGATTACACGCTGCTGTTCCGGCCGGCCCACTTCATCAAGCAGTTCCATGCCGACTACACGGATATGGACAAGATTCAGCCGATCCTGGACGAGCTGGAGATCGAGACCTGGGAGCAGTTGGTGCAGCAGAAGGACATGCAGCACTGGGAGCTGCACCGCGCGCACGGACTGGATGTGCCGTCGCTGGCCCCATGGGTCGGCATCGAGGCCACCAGCACCGGCTACACGCTGGAGCGCAACGCCTACTACTGGAAGGTTGACGTGGAAGGCAGCCAGCTTCCCTACGTGGACTACATCGTGGCCGAGAACTCCGCCGACCTGGAGGCGATCAAGCTGAACACCGCCGCCGGCGAGTACGACGTGGTGACGAGCTACGCGCAGCTCAAGGAGCTGCCGATCTACCTGCAGAACGCGGACAAGGGCATCGGTACGGTGCTGCACGGCTCGATCAACAACCCGCCGGTGCTTTTCCTGAACCAGGACTTCGAGTACGACGTGGAAGGCAGCGCGTGGCAGATGCTGATGAACGACAAGCGGTTCGGCAAGGCGCTGGCGTTGGCGGTCGACAAGGACGACGTCAACGAGAACGTCTACTTCGGCCAGTACAAGCTCGACACCATCACCGACCGCGAGTACGACCCGGCGCAGTCCAACCAACTGCTCGACGCGGCGGGAATGGATGAGCGCGACGCCGACGGGTTCCGGCTCGGTCCCGACGGCAACCCGTTCACGCTCGACATCATTACCGCCAACGTGTCTCCGGACTTCCTGCTGGTAGGCGAGCTGTTCAAGCAGTACTTCGAGGAAGTCGGCGTGCGCACTTCGTTCGCCGTTCTGGGCAACCAGATCTGGGGCCAGCGCCAAGCCGCCAACGAGCACATGGCTACGGTGCACTGGTCCGACCGCCCGATCTGGGCGCCGGGCATCTCCGAGGACTTCGGCCCCTACGCCAAGGGCGACTGGGCGGCCCAGTCCTGGGCCTACTACCAGAGCGACGGCGAGACCGGCCGCAAGCCGCCGCCGTACATGGAGGAGTACATCGAGCTGTGGGAAGCGTGGAAGGTGTATCCGCCGCAGTCACCGCGGGGTGAGGCGGCGTTCGCCGACCTGATGGACTGGTTCAGCCGCAACTACGTGTCGATCTGGCCCACCGGCAGCATGACGGTGCCGACGGTGTACAACATCGACCTCGGCAACGTGATCAAGGAGGGCTACCCCTTCGACCGCGCGCTGGACTACGGCATGGAGCAGCTCTTCTACCGCAACATGTAGCGGTTCGCTACACTCTTGGTAGCGACCGGTGACTGCACTGACGGGCGGGGGTTTTCCCCGCCCGTTCTTTTTGCCCGCCCGCGAACGCCCGCGTCCTGGTTCTGGACAGGCCACCGGCCACCGGGTAGGATCAGCGTCCGCGGGAGGTGGAGAGGATTTTCGCCGCCATCCCCCGAGTAAACGCGCATGCTTGCTTTCATCCGCCAACGATTCTTCATCGCCATCCCGTTGCTGGTGATGATCTCCATTGCCTCGTTCGTGATCATCCTGCTGCCGCCCGGCAGCTACGTCGAGACCTACATCCAGCGTCTCGAGGAGCAGGGCTTCCTGGCCAACGAGAGCGTAATCGAGCAGCTCTACCGGCAATACGGGCTCGACCGCAGCCCGGTCATGCAGTACTGGCTGTGGATGCGCAACTTCCTGACCAAGGGAGAGATGGGGCGCTCCTTCATCTACAGCATGCCGGTTACCGACATCATCATGGAGCGGCTCCCCCTGTCGATCGCCTTCACCTTCGCGGCGTTCGCGTTGACCTGGATCATAGCCGTCCCCCTCGGCATCTACTCCGCGGTCCGTCAATACTCACTGACCGACTACGTGGCGACCACCATGAGCTTCATCGGCCTGGCGGTACCCAACTTCCTGCTCGCGCTCGGCCTCGCCTACGTGGTGTTCGTCAATACCGGTCATGCCATAACCAGCCTGTACTCGCTGGAGTTCCGCAATGCACCGTGGTCGTGGGCGAAACTGGTCGACGTGGCAAAGAACGCCTGGCTCGCGGTATTCGTGATCGCGGTCGGCGGCACGGCTCCGCTGGTACGCATTCTGCGCGGCACCCTGCTCGACGAGTTGAAGAAGCTGTATGTAACCACGGCGCGCGCCAAGGGACTGAACGAAACACGCGTAATCTTCAAGTACCCGGTGCGCATCGCCTTCAACCCGTTGATCAGCACCATCGGCTGGACGTTGCCGGCCCTGGTCAGCGGAGAAGTGATCGTGTCGCGGGTTCTGGGCCTGGAGACGCTGGGGCCGGTGCTGCTGGAAGCCGCGCTGTCGGAGGACATGTACCTGGTGGGCAGTATCGTGATGATCCTGAGCGGTCTCATTGTGGTCGGTACGCTGGTTTCCGACGTGCTGCTGGCGGTGATCGACCCGCGCATCCGCTTCGGACGGAGCGCCTCCTGATGGCTTCCCAAGTCCTTACCCCGGAAGCCGTCAACGAAACGCCCGTCGCCGAGGAACGCGCATTCGTCGCCTCCCAGCGGCAACTGGTGTGGCGCAAATTCCGGCGCCACAAGCTGGCGGTGGCGGCGATCGTGGTGCTCGGAGCACTCTACTTCGTGTCGATATTCGCCGAGTTCTTCACGCCCTATCCGGCGTTGCACCGCTTCAAGGAGTTCGGCGAGGCGCCGCCGACCCGCATCCGCGTTGTCAGTCCCACGCGCGGGCTGAGCCGGCCGTTCGTGTTCGCCACCGCGCGCGAGCTGGACAAGGCCACCTTCACCTACCAGTACACCGACAGCGACCGGGAACTGCCAATCCGCTTCTTCGTGCGCAGCGAGGAGCCGTTCAGCCTGCTCGGTTTCATCCCCTGGAACGTGCGGCTGTTCGGCATCGAAGACCCGTCGGTGCCGGTGTTCATCTTCGGCTCCGACCGGCTCGGGCGCGACGTGTTCTCGCGCATCTTCTTCGCCGGCCGCATCTCGCTGTTCATCGGCTTCGGCGGAGTATTCGTAGCGTTCGTGCTCGGCGTCATCTTCGGCGGCATCTCCGGCTACTACGGCGGGGTTGTGGACGATGCGATCCAGCGCATCATCGAGTTCCTGTTGAGCATCCCGAACATCCCGCTGTGGATCGCCTTGTCCGCCACCCTGCCCCACGACTGGGGCATCCTCAGGATCTACTTTGCCATTACCATCATCCTGGCGTTGCAGAGTTGGACCGGTCTGGCGCGGGTGGTGCGCGGCAAGCTGATCAGCCTGCGCGAGGAGGACTTCGTGATGGCGGCCCAGGTCGCGGCCGCCACGAACGGCGCCATCATCCGGCGCCACTTGGTGCCCGGCTTCACCAGCTACCTGATCACCCATCTCACCCTGGCGATCCCAGGCATGATCATCGGCGAGACTGCGCTCAGTTTCCTGGGCCTGGGCATCCGTCCGCCGGCGGTGAGTTGGGGCACGCTGCTGCAGGATGCGCAATCGATCTCGGCGCTCGGCCTGCAGCCGTGGCTGATGATTCCCGGCGCGTTCGTGCTGCTGGCGGTGATGATGTTCAACTTCATCGGCGACGGGTTGCGCGACGCCGCCGACCCGTACGCCACCTGACGGTACGGTTTCAACTCACCGGAGCCAAAGCTCACCTGGTCTCAAGCTCTACCTGATCTGCAAGCTCATGTGAGCTTCAGGTACTTGCCGGGACGCCGGTTCGTCACCGCCGGCTCGACGGTGCCGGAGTAGCGTGGCAGCAGCGGTAGCAGGCGCTCGACGGTGCCCGGAGGCACGTCCGCAACTGGCGCGCTGTGGCCGGCCGAGTAGGAAGCCTGCATGCGCTCCGAGAGGTCGGCCCAGCGCGGCAGGTACCACATCGTCAGCACCATGCGGCGCTGGTCGGTGGCATTCGCCCGCGGCGCGTGCAGCACGCGCGAGTCGCCAATCAGCAGGTCGCCGGCCGTGATCGGCACGTCGATCTGCCCGGCGGCGTCGGCGTACTTGATCGACGTGTCGGGATCCTCGTAGCGGATGTCGGTGCCGTGCCCGTCGTACTCGTGCTGCGGATAGCGGCGCCGATGCGAGCCCGGGATGACGCGCAGGCAGCCGTTCGCCGGTGACGTGTCCACCAGGTAGTACATGAGGAATACCTTGACCGGCAGCGGATCGGCGCTCTCCGGTTCGTCCCAGTACATCCAGTCCTGGTGCCAGTACGCGGCCTTGGTCCGCGGCTCGCGCGAGATGATGAACCCGGACAGGTAGCGCACCGCATCGAAGCCGAGATCCGCCAGCGCAGCGAGTGCCCGGGGCCACGAGATGAGCTCGGCAAACACCGCCGGCGTGAGCGGAATCGGCTGCCAGGCGCCCTGTCCTCCCTGGATGCGCTTCTCGTCGTCGGTGAGCCGGTCGAGCAGCGCCGACGACTCCCGCCGCAGCGAGCCGAGCATCCCGGCATCGAGAACGCCGGGGACAATGCAGAACCCGTCGCGAACGAGCTGCTCGCGTTCGCGGGCCAAGCGGACAGCGCCTGCCGCGGTGGTCGGCACAGCCGGATCCCCTCGCTACGAGGCTGCGCCTTTCAGGCGCCGTCGCCGGGCACGCATCTTCACCTCGGACTTGGGCGAGCCGTCGAAGAAGCTGCCGAACCACTTGTCGAGTGGGATGATCTCGCCGCCGTAGTTGCAGTCGAAGTACTTGTGATGCAGATAGTGGAAGTATCCGCCGTTGTTGATCTCGTGCTCTTCGCCGACCTCGATCTTGAAGAAGCCGGTATGGCCGGGAACGGGTGCGACGCCGGCGTGCATCAGATGGAACATCGCGTGCAGCGGGTGCGACGGGATGACCCAGTGCAGCAGCACCCCGCTGAAATACAGCAGGTGCTCGATGGGATGCATCGACAGGCCCGACCACGGCCCCGGGTTGACGTTCTTGTGGTGCAGGTAGTGGGCCGACTTGTACAGCGGCTTCCAGTGAGTGAGCCGGTGCACCCAGTAAAAGTGGAAGTTGCGCAGCAGCGGAATGGCCAGCATCAGCAGTACGAAATAGACCGGGCTGGTGGCGAAGGCGATGGCCGGCAGCACGCCGTTGGCGTACAGCCACAGCGTGACCGCCTCGTACGCGGTCCAGATCAGGCCGCCGCTGACCAGGGTCCAGAACATATTGTCGCGCGTCTGGTTGCCGAACAGGAAGGTGCGGTTGTTGGTGCTCGGCCAACGGTTGCTGAACTTGTGGCGCATCTCCTGGGCGCGCTGGATGTAGAGCCGCAGGTGCACCGAACCGTAAAGCACGATGATCAGCACCGCGTTGCGGGCATAGATCTCTGCGATCCAGCCAACCGAGAAGGTTCCGGTGCGGCTCAGGTCGGGCGTGAACCACAGCCAGCACACCACCGCGAGCACGGTATAGAAGACGTTGTACGGCCAGTAGAAGGCGACCAGCGATTTCAGTGCCGGCCACAGCCGCAGCGGCCAGGAAAACAGCGCCGACGGTGCCGGCAGCGGATCGGGCAGCCACTCACCGCGGCGGTCGCGGTGCCGGAGGTCAGCTTCAGCCATGCGCCGAGTTTAACCATGCTCGCAGTCGTTGTCGAATCCGTGCCGGGCCGTGGCTTCGGGGTGATCCTGAACGGCATCTCCGTCTACCATGAGGTGGTCGTGGGCGAGATGATCCGTAGTTACGACGCATCCGCGCGCCGCCTGGCCCGTGCCCGGCAGGTGCTGGCGGGCGGCGTTTCCTCCAGCTTTCGCGCCCAGGTTACGCCGGTACTCTCCTTCGAACGCGGCGCCGGACCGTACCTGTACGACGCCGATGGGCATGAATTGCTGGACTACACGCTGGCGTGGGGGCTGCTGATCGCCGGCTCGTGCCACCCGCATATCAACGCCGCGGTGCGCGGCCAACTGGAGCGCGGCTACGCCGTTGGCGCGGGGCATGAGTTGGAGATTCGACTCGCCGAGCGGCTGGTGGCGGTACTACCCGGCGTGGACCTGGTCACCTTCGCGTCCACCGGCAGCGAGATCGTGCAGGTGGCGCTGCGCCTGGCGCGGGCCGCCACCGGACGCGACAAGATCCTCAAGTTCGAGGGCCACTACCACGGCTGGATGAACAACGTGCTGGTCTCCCACCACCCCGATGCGGCACACGTCGGCGCGCGGCGCCCGGTGCCGGCACTCACCGCCGGGCAGCCGTCCGCGGAGTATGCCGATACGCTGGTGGCGCCGTGGAACGACCTGGACGCGCTGCGCGCCGTGTTTGCGGTGCACGGCGAGCAGATTGCCGGCGTGATCAGCGAGCCGCTGCTGGCCAACTCCGGCTGCTGCGAACCGCGCCCCGGCTACCTGGCCGGCATGCTGGAGACCGCCCACGCGCACGGCGCGCTGGTGATCTTCGACGAGGTGATCACCGGCTTTCGGCTGGCGCTCGGCGGCGCCCGCGAACACTACGGCCTGACACCGGACCTGTCGGTATACGCCAAGGCGGTCGCCGGCGGATTTCCCCTGGCAGCGGTCGCCGGCAGCACGGCGGCGTTCGCTCCGCTGCTGGACGGACGCACCGTGCACTCCGGCTCCAACAACGGCTCGCCGGTAGCGGTGGCCGCCGCCCTGGCGACGCTGGAGGTGCTCTCGGAGCCGGGCACGTTCGACGCCATGCACGCCCACGGCCACGCCATCCGCCGCCACCTGGAGCAGGAGGCGCGGCGCTTCGGGATAGCGCTGGTCACCTGCGGCGCCGGCAGCGTGTTCAGCACCCACTTCGGCCTGCGCGAGCCGCCGCGCTGCTACGCCGACACCCTGGCCGCCGACCACGCCGCACTCGCTCGCTTCCGCGCCGTCCTGCTCGACGAAAGCATCTACCTGCTCCCCGACGGCCGCTGGTACGTCGGCGCCACCCACACCGACCGAGAGCTGCAGCGCGCCCTGCCCGCGGTCACCACCGCCCTGCGGGCCATCGCATGAACCGAACCGTGGCTGCGAGCAGCCGGCGGTTGACCCGCGGGCACGCGCACGGCCAGCATTGGGCCGGCGCGGTCAGTCCGTGCCGGGGAATGCAATGAATAACGATGCGCCGGCGACACTTTCGGCCCAGAGCAGGCACACCCGCGGAGGCTCGCCCCGGAACGATCACATCCCACCGGGACCGCGGGGCGTCCCGCTGGTGGGCAACGCGCTGCACTTTCGCCGCGATCCGCTGGGTTTCCTGACCCGGGCCGCGCGCGAGCACGGCGACACTGTGCGGCTCACCGCGGGCCGCCAGGAGATGCTGTTCATCAATCACCCGGCGCTGCTGGAGAGCGTGTTGGCCACCAACGCGCGCCGGTTCACGCGCAGCAAGTCGAAGCCCCCTACCCGCCTCGACTACCTGCTTGCCGGCGGCGAAGACGTGTACCGGGTTATCAACTTCCCCGGCGACGAAGACTTCTGGGTACGCGAGCGGCATCGGTTCAACCCGCTGCTCAAGGGCAGCGCCCTGGCCCGCTACGGCCCCACCATGGTACGCATGGCCGAGCGGCACATCTCCACCTGGCAGCAGGGCGAGATCGTAGAGGTGCATCGCGAAATGGGGCGCCTGTCACTCGACATCGTGCTCAACTCCCTGTACGGCGCCGACTATCCCGACCGCCGGGACGAGATCCTGGATACCTGCGAGACGATCGTACGCGACATCACTCACCGCGCCACTCATCCGTTCCAGGCGCCGCCGATCGTGCCGACACGCGAGAACGCCAAGCTGCGCAAAGCGGTACGGGAAGGGCGGGAAGTGATGGAGCGGGTGATCCGCGACCACCCGGAGGTGCACGACGGCGCCGGCGACCTGGTCGACGTGCTGCGCCGCGCCGGCGAAGCGGAGCCTGACCTGCTGCGCAGTTCCGAGTGGCTGTACCAGATGATGGCGCTGCTGATCGCCGGCCACGAGACCACCGCCGTGGCCCTGACCTGGACCTGGTACCTGCTCGCCCAGCACCCTTCGACCGCCGAGCGGCTCATCAAGGAGGTGGACACGACCCTCGGCGGGCGTGCGCCGACGAAGGACGACCTGGCCTCGTTGCGCTGGTGCGACGCGGTGTTCAAGGAAGCGCTGCGGCTGTACCCGCCGGTGCCGATCATCCCGCGCATGGCGTACGAGGAGTTCACCCTCGACGGCTACGCGGTGGCCGCCGGCACGGTGATCCTGATTTGCCCATGGGTGACGCACCGCGACGAGCGGTTTTTCAGCGAAGCGGAGCGGTTCCGGCCGGAGCGCTGGCTCGACGGTCCCGACCCCCAGCGCTACAGCTACCTGCCGTTCAGCGCCGGTCCGCGCACCTGCATCGGGCAAGGCTTCGCCACCACCGAATCGATACTGGCCATCGCCCGCATCTCGCAGGACTACCGGCTCGAGTTGCGCGCCGGCGAGCCGCCGCGGCCGGCGCCGTGGGTGGGACTGCGGCCGCACAACGGCATCCCAATGCAGGTGGTCAGGCGGAACGGGAACTAACGCCGTGCCGGCCGCCGCCAGCCCGGAATTGGAGCGCGCCATCGAGGTGTTCGCGCGCGGTTTCTCCTACGTGCGCAGCCGCACCCACCCCTACGAGGCGACGCCGAATGCCGTGCCCGGCTTCCCGGATGCCCCACCGCTGTGGGTGCTGCGCGATGCCGAGCGCCGGCGCGGCAACTACCGCACCGAGGAGTGGTTGAGCTGCAACCTGCCCCCGGCGGTGGTGGACGCCGCCGCGCGCGCCGACACCCGCGGCCGCTTCGTGATCTGCGCCATCCATCCCGCCGGCTCCTCCGACCAGCCGCTGCGCGACGGCTTCAGGGCGCTCGGTTACCGGCTCAACACCACCGAACCGCTGATGATGCACCCGCTGCGACGCATCCCGCGAGTTGCCGCCCCCGCAGAAATCGGGCGCGTGCTCACACCGGAGATGGCCGATCGCCTGCACCAGGCCACCCACAACCGGCAGATTCGCCCCGAGGACCTGCACCCGGGCGCCCGGCAGCGCCAGTACGTGGCGTTCGTCGACGACACCGTGGTCGGCTGGGTGGGCAGCATCGTCGTGAACGGCGCCACCTGGTGCCAGAACATGTTCGTGGTGGAGCAGTACCGGCGCCGCGGCATCGCCCGCGCCATGCTGTGCCGCATGCTGCGCGACGACCGCGCGCACGGCGCCGAAATGGCGGTGCTGACCGCCAGCCACACCGGCGCCCGGCTCTATCCGCTGGTCGGCTACCGCCAGATCGGCCTGCTGCTGGCGTATACCCCCAAGCGGCGCGCTACAGTCCGAGCATGAACTGAAAGGTGCGGTCGCGGAACCCCGGCAGCGCCTCGTGCTCGTAGTCGGGGAAGATCACCATCTCCTTGGACGCCGAGATCTTGTTGTAGGCCGCGAACTGCGTGGAGGGCGGGCACACCTGGTCCATCAGACCCACCCCCATCAGCACCTTGGCCTCGATGCGCGGCGCAAGGTGTTGCACGTCGATGTAGCCGAGCCGTTCGAAGTAGTGCGCCTGCCGTTCGTGGGTGGGGTCGAACATGCGGAAGAAGTCACGCAGTTCGCGGTAGGCGCGTTCGGCCTGATCCATTTCCCACACCCGCTGGTAGTCGCACAGGAACGGGTACACCGGCGCCGCTCGCCGGATGCGCGGCTGCAGCGCGGCGCAGGCCAGGGTCAGGCCGCCGCCCTGAGACGCTCCCGTTGCGCCAACCCGGTCGGCGTCCACTTCGTCGAGGCCCATCACGATGCCGGCCAGTTGTGCCGTGTCGAGAAAGATGCGCCGATACAGGAGCTGGTCCGGGCCATCGGCGAGCCCGCGGATGATATGCCCGTACAGCGTGTTGCCGCGCACGCCGCCGGCGTCGTCCGAGCGCCCGCCCTGACCGCGGCAGTCGAGCGCCGCCACGGTAATCCCCGCGGCGACGTAGCCGAGCATCTCCGACCACTCGGGCGATTGCCCGCTGTAGCCGTGGAACATCAGTACCGCGGGGCCGGGGGCCGCGGGCGCAACCGGGCGCAGCAGCTTGGCGTGAACGCGCGCACCGCCGGCACCGGCGAAGTAAAGATGGTCGCAGCGTGCGAACGGCGCCTGGAACTGCGCCGGCACCAGCTCCAGCGCGGAATCCACCGCCGCCAGCTCCTGATGGGCGCGCTCCCAGTAGGCGTCGAAGTCGTCCGGCCGGGGGTTGCTACCCTGGTAATCCTGCAACTGGTCGAAGGGAAGATCGAACAAACCTGGCATCGTGGTCTCCTTCTCGAGGTTCATGGCCATCTCAGCATAACGCAGATCCGCGGCGCGCAACGCCTGTGCGTTGCCCCGGGATCACGCCCCGGTTGCGGTGGCGGCCACCCGGCGGCGGCATTCCCGCCAGAGCGCCTGGTAGGCCGTCGTGCCCGGCGACGAGAGGCGGTGGGCAACAATCGGTTTGCGCGTCTCGCCCATGCGCTCGATGTCGGCGCGGTACGGTATTGCCGTGTTCAGGAAGCCCGCGTCACGCTGCCGCAACGCGGCCATCGCCTGCCGGTGCAGCCGCTTGCGATCCTCCACCATCGAGAAGAAGGGGACGATCCGCTCGCGCCGGGCGCCGGTCTTGGCTGCCAGCACCAGCAACTCCTCGTAACCGCGGATCGCCAACGGCGACGGCACCACCGGCGCCAGCACCAGGTCGGCCGCCCGCAGCACGTGTTCCATCACGCGCCCAGCCCCCGACGAGCAATCGAGCACCACCCACCGGTAGGTACGCCTTACCCCGCGCAACGCGCTCCGCAGACCGCCGCGCTTGCGGTCCGCCGGGCCGAGCAGCCGCTCCAGGTGGCGCATGCCCAGCCGCGACGGCACCAGGTCCAGCCCCGGGTACGGAGTTGCCACCGCCTCCGCGCGCAGGCCGCCACGCCCGGACAGCAGCCGCGCCGGCTTGCGCTTCAGCGTCGCCTCCTCGGCCAGACAGAACCCGGCGGCGCCCTGTGGATCCAGATCCCACAGCAATGCCGGCGCGTCTCCACGCGCCGCCAGTACCGCCAGATTGACCGCCGTGGCGGTCTTGCCGACCCCGCCCTTTACGCCGGCGAGTGCGATAACCGTCATCCCAACAACTCCTTCAGTGCCCGGCGCAACCGGTCCCGGTTCTCGCGCCAGCCGTCCACAAAGGTATCCGCGGCGTGCTCCTGCCGGTCATGCAGTGCTCCGATCATACCCTCGGCCAGGTCCGCAGGGGAGTGACCGTGCCGACTCAGCATGCTTGCCGTGGCACCGATTTCGACGGCCGCCACCGCATCGTCGTTCAGGTCGCCGAGCTCGGTCTGAGTGGAAGAGCACTCGGCCGTAACCGCGTCCAGGGACCGGTTCTCGTGTCTTCGCGGGAGCGCCCCCGAGAACAGTTCCGCCGTGTAGCGCAACCGTTTGAGGCGCAGGCGCAGCCGATGCAGGGTAGGAACCTGGACCGGCTTGGACCCCAATACGATGGCGCCCACCTTGTCTACCTGCTCGAGTGCCGCCGTCAACGCGGTACGGGTGCTGCCCGCGGCGGGCTGGTCGGCAACGCCGCCCGCACACCACCTCGAGACCTGTTGTACGAGCCGCCCTGTCTCCGGTCTGCGCAGCAGCTCGGCGGCCGCGGCACGCCGCTCCTCCCGGCGCCCCCACAACCCGTCGGCCAGGCGCCGTTCGGCAGCTCCGCCCGCCGCCGCGTCCCCCCCCGCCGCCCGCGCCCCCCCGCCCCCCCCCCCCCCCCCCCCGGCACCCGATCCCGCTGCCTGCCTGGCCGCCGCCGCCAACTCGCCGAGCCGGGCCAGCAGGACGTCCAGGTCGCGTACCGGTCCCAGTACGCGCGCGACAGAACGCAGGCAGTCGCTCAGTTCGCGGGCGGACGGGTCACCGTTGGCCGCTGCCACCAGGAGTGCGAAACGGGCGCGGCGGACCGCAACCCGGGCATCATGGACATACTCGGGATGCCGGTCGCCCACGATGCCGTCGACGCAACTCGCCAACCGCATACCCTGCAGCCTGATCGTCTTGCGCAACACCGCCGGCAGCGAATCGCCGCGCCGCACCACCAGGCCGCGCGGTGCGGCCAGCCCCGGCGGCAGGCGGCCGATCAGCGCCAGACCGCCGGTGAGCGGGTCCCAGCCGGAATCCGGCCGGCCGCGTCGTAACCCCAGCGCGTCCCCGTGCTCGGCCAGGACCATGTCAAGGTAGGCGCGGTCGTGGCGCGGTCCATTATCCGCCGCCACGTACCAGAACGGCGGCGTCTGCCCGACACTTGCGGCCGTGTCGGCACCACCGTTGTGCAGTACGGAGCATGCGGCATGATCCAACGGTCCGCGATCGTGCCCGCCGGCAGGCGGCGCGGTTCCGGCAAAGCTCCACCGCTCCACCACCACCGTCAGATCACGGGTCGCCAGCCCGCGCACCCGCAGCCTGGCTCCGCTGCGCAGCGCAAGCAAAATCGGGTGCAACTCCGCCGCATCCGGAAGCCACGGCACAACGCGCCGAATTCCGGCCAGCGATTCGCGGCGTATCGACACCTGCCGGCTTCCCCGAAACCGCCACGGCAAGCCCGCCGAAGGCAACTCGCGGCACAGCCGGCCGCCGCGCCGGAGCACGGCTCCCCCCTGGGTGTCGAAGTACTGCAGCAACTCGTCGATCGTCTGCCGGCGCAGAACGCGAAAGCCGATCGCCTCCAGGCGCGCTGCCAGCACATCCGGATATTTCCCTATGATTGCCTGCTGCAAGGAATCAGCATGTTCGGACATCTCGATTCTGTCAAACGCGGTATTATGTGTCGGACGTTCCGGAGGAGAGCGAAAATGGCTATCGTACTGTTGAATCTGCTCTACGCACTGGTCGGCGGCGGCGCGGCTATAGCGTTCATGTTCGTGGGCTACAAGGTGATCGACCACCTGACCCCGTTCGACACCGCGGAGCAATTGGCGTCCGGAAACCGGGCGATCGGCACCATGGTGGGCGGCATGTTCGTCGGCATCGGAATCGCTATCGGACTGGTGGTTGGGCTGGGCCTGAATTGAACGGGGAGCACCGGGCGCGCGCGCGTCCCTCATCCGGCCGCGACGGGCGGTTTGCGTGGCTCGCGCTGCTGATCCTGCCAGCCATCCTGTGCGTTGCCTCGTTCCTGACCGGCTGCGGGGCGGGTCCACCGAACACGGACACGACGGACGCGTCCGCCGGCGCCGAGGCTGGCGCCGACACCGGAGCCGCAACTGCCGGCGCCCTGCCCGCGAACGCCTGGGAGGGAACCGATCCGCGCGGCCGCCCGCCGGTGGGGCACCATGTGTGGACCGACCGCTACGATCACCTGTTCCGCAAGTACTCGAAGCGGTTCTTCGGTCCCGGCTTCGACTGGCGCTGGTTCAAGGCGCAAGGCATTGCGGAGTCGGGCCTGCGCGAGGATGCGGAGAGTTGGGTAGGCGCCAAGGGGATCATGCAGATCATGCCCGCCACCCTGCGCGAGATCGCCGAGAAGTCGGATCTGGCGGTGCTGGACAACAACGATCCGGGCGCCAACATCGCTGCCGGCATCTTCTACGACCGCAACCTGTATGAACGCTGGGACGACATACCGAAACCGCGCGAGCGGCTGGCGTTCACCTTCGCCAGCTACAACGGCGGCCGCAGCCGCATCCTGCGCGCCCAGGAAGCGTGCGGCGCCGGCTGCGAGCTGTGGGCGCAGGTTACCGGCCACGCCCCGGAAGAGACCCAGGGCTACGTCGCCCGCATCCTGACCCTGATGGGCCACGAACCGCCGTAAGACGGTGTGCCGGCTTGAGCGGGCTTGCCGGGGTACTTGCCGGACGCCGCGCTTTGGGAGCAGGGTAAGGGCGGGAGGAATCGATGGCCGATACGGTAGTGCTGGTCGGAGCGCTGGACACCAAGGGGGCGGACTTTGCGTTCGTCAAGGAACTGATCGAGGGGGCCGGTCTGGCCACCCTGGTGGTCGATTTCGGGGTGATGGGAGAGCCGGCCTTCGCGCCGGACGTGACGCGCGCGGAGGTGTGCGCGGCCGCGGGCGGCGACCTGGCGCATCTCGCGTCGGGCGGTCACAAGGACGAGGCGATGGCCACCATGGCGCGCGGGCTGGCCGCGGTGGTGAGCCGCCTGCACGGCGAGGGCCGCCTGCACGGCATCATTGGCATGGGCGGCAGCGGCGGCACCTCGCTGGCCACCACCGCGATGCGCGAGCTGCCGGTGGGCGTACCGAAGGTAATGGTATCCACGGTGGGCGGCGGCGACGTGAGCGCCTTCGCCGGCACCAAGGACATCACCTTCATGCCCTCCATCGTGGACGTGGCCGGCATGAACCGCATCAGCCGCGCCATCTACGCCAACGCCGCCGGCGCCATAGCCGGCATGGTCGGCAACCGCGCTGCCGCCGGGTCCGCCGGCGGCGACGAGCGGCCGCTGCTCACCGCATCGATGTTCGGCAACACCACCACCGCGGTCGGGCATGCGCAGGGCATCCTGGAAGCCGCCGGCTACGAGGTGCTGGTGTTCCACGCCACCGGCAGCGGGGGGCGCACCATGGAGGGCCTGATCAGCGACGGCTACATCGCCGGCAGTCTGGACATTACCACCACCGAGCTGGCCGACACGGTCTGTGGCGGCGTGTTCGACGCCGGCCCGGAGCGCTGCCTGGCCGCATCCCGCGCGGGCATTCCCGCGGTGGTGGTGCCGGGTTGCGTGGACATGGCCAACTTCGGCGGCCCCGACACCGTGCCGGCGCACTACCGCGACCGCCAGTTGTACGAGTGGAACCCGGACGTAACCCTGCTGCGCACCAACGTGGCCGAGAACCGCCGCATCGGCGAGATGATCGCCGCCGCCGTCAACGAGGCCACGGCGCCGGTCATCGTGCTGGTGCCGAAGCGCGGCGTGTCGATGTTGGACAGCGAGGGCGAGCGGTTCTGGGATCCGGAGGCGGACGCCGCCTGCTTCGACGCGATCCGCGCCAACCTGCGCGAAGGCATCCCCTATATCGAGGACGACCACAACATCAACGCCCCCGAGTTCTCCGGGCGCGCTGCCAACCTGCTGCTGGAGATGCTGAAGTGAGCGGCATCCCGCGGCAGGAAATCGTGCGCCGTTTGCAGGCGCAGTCGGCATCCGGTACCCCGGTGGTGGGGTGCGGCGCCGGCACCGGCATCTCCGCCAAGCTCGCCGAGGCGGGCGGCGCCGACCTGATCATCATCTACAACTCCGGCCGCTACCGCATGGCGGGACGCGGCTCGCTGGCCGGGATGATGCCGTACGGCGACGCCAACGGCATCGTGGTCGACATGGCCTCGGAAGTGCTGCCGGTAGTCAAGGATACGCCGGTGCTGGCCGGGGTGTGCGGCACCGACCCATTCCGGCTGATGCCGGTGTTCCTGCGCCAGCTCAAGGAGATCGGTTTCTCAGGGGTGCAGAACTTCCCCACCGTGGGGCTGATCGACGGCGAATTCCGCCTCAACCTGGAAGCGACCGGCATGGGCTACGACAAGGAAATTGAGGCGATCCGGCTGGCGCACGAGATCGACCTGTTCACTTCGCCCTACGTGTTCGACGAGCAGCAGGCCGCGGCGATGGCGGCAGCGGGCGCCGACCAGTTGGTCGCGCACGTCGGTCTGACCACCTCCGGCAGCATCGGAGCCGCGGTCGCGTTCACCCTGGACGAGGCGATTGAGCGCGTGCTGGCGATCGCCGCCGCCGGCCGCGCGGTGCGGAAGGACCTGCTGGTAATCTGCCACGGCGGGCCGTTCGACGAACCCGAGAACGTGTCCGAGGCACTGGCCCGCATGCCCGGCATTGACGGTTTCTTCGGCGCCTCTTCGATTGAGCGCCTGCCCACCGAACGCGCCATCACCGGCCAGGTCAAGTCGTTCAAGTCGGCGCCGCTCGCCCCCCGGTAGCGGCGCCCCGCCCCCCTACGCCCGGAACGGAATCAATGGAGTCACTCCAGGACGAAATCGCGGGTGGCGGTGTCGTAGGCCACGATCATCTCGGCATCCTCGGCACCGTCGTTGATGCCGTTGTGGAATACCCCGGCCGGAATCGAGATGGTGTCGCCCGCCTGCATGGTGAAGGTTTCGTCGCCGAGGGTATGGGTAATGGTGCCGCGCAGCAGGTACAGCACCTCCTCGCAGGTGCGGTGGCAGTGGCGCGGGTTGGAAGTGCCCGCCTTGATCGATACGTGGCCGAGGGTCAGCCCCTCGGCGTTGCCGATGGCGCCGCTGGCCAGCCAGCGCAGCGCCCCCCACTGCTCGTCCATGCGCGCGGCGGCGCTTTCGCCCGCGCGGTACAATACCTTGTCCACGTTGTCGTCGCTCCTCGTTGCCGTGGCCGGGCCACGTCGTTTCGCGCCCGATTCTGCGCCTCCGCGCCGCGCGTGTCGACCCCGGCGGCGCGGCGCGCAACACAACTCGTGCGCTGTTAGCGCAGGTCCGGTGAGACCGGCACCCCCGCATCCGGCACGTACTTGCGGCCGAGCTTGATGCGGCGGTGGCGGCCGCGCATCGCCTCGTGCGCCTCCCGCGAGCCGTCGTGGAAGCTGCCGAACCACTTGTCGAGCGGGACCTGGGTGGTGCCGTAGTTGCAGTCGAAGTAGCGGTGGTGCAGGTAGTGGAAGTAGTCGCCGCTCTTGACGCTGGGTTTCTCCTTGACCTCGACGCGGTGGAAGCCGCTGTGGCCGTTGGCCGGCGTCAACCCGGCGTGCATCAGGTGGTACACCACGTGGATCGGGTGCGACGGCAGGATCCAGTGCAGCAGGAAGCCGGACAGATAGATCAGGTGCTCAAGCGGATGCATCGAGAATCCCGACCACGGCCCCGGGCTCACGTTCTTGTGATGGACGTAGTGCGCGGCCCGATAGTAGGGCTTCCAGTGGGTGAGCCGATGCGTCCAGTAGAAGTGCGCCTGCCGGAACAGGTGGATAGCCGGGAACATCAGCAGGAAATACACCGGATTGGTGCGGAACTCCACCCACGGCAGAATCCCGTTCGCATACGCCCACAGGCTGAGCGCCTCGAACGCGGTCCAGATGGTCACCCCGCTCACGAAACACCAGAACACGTTGTCCCAAGTCTGGCTCCCGAACAGGAACTTGCGGTTGCCGCCGTCCGGAAAGCGGGCGTTGAACTTGTAGCGGTCGCCCTGCGACTTGAGTACGTACAGGCGCAGGTGCAGCGGCCCGGCGATCAGCAGCAGCAGCGCCGCGTTGCGCAGGTAGAGCTCGGCGATCCAGCCGATGCCGAAGGTGCGCATGCGTGCCATGTCGGGGGTCAGGAACAACCAGCTTATTGCCGTCAGACCGATGTAGATCAGCGACTGCCAGCCGAGAATGCCCTCGAACCCGAATACGACGTTGAGTGCCCGCTTGATCTGCCACGGGCGCGAAAACGCCGGTGACGGCTTGGGCAGGTCCTCTGGAACCCATTCGCCACGCCGGTCGCGTGGAAACGTAGCTGCGCTGTCCGCCATAGAACCAGACCTCCCATTCGATGCCGGTGGGGATGATCCACCACCCTACCGCCGCTGGCGAACCACTGTCAAACACCGGTACCATGGGCCCATGCCAACATTCGACATGAAACCGAAATACGTGCCGCAGGATGTGCTCGACGGCCTGAAGTCGATCCCTGGCGCCACCGTGTACGGCGCCGTGTGCCACTTCGGGTGCCCGCTCAACGTATGCGAGGGACTGCGCAACCTGACGCCCGGCAAGCAGCGGTTCGCCGCCCGCGCCGTGACGCTGCGCTTCCTGCCGCGGCGCGCCGACCTGATGGCCGAGAAGCCGGGCGGCGTCGACGACCCCGAGTACATCGCCATGGGCAAGTGCGGCCCCGGCGACGTGCTGGTGGCGGACATCATGGGCTCGAGCCGCGACGTGCTCGCCGGCGACGTGAAGCTGCTGCAGCTCGCCATGAACAACGCCGACGGCGCGGTAATCGACGGCGCCATCCGCGACCTGGACGTGATGACCGAAGAGGACTACGGCCTCACCATCTACGCCAAGCACCGCAGCTTCCACGGCGGCGTTGACGCGACCCCCGCCGAGGTGAATATCCAGATCCAGTGCGGCGGCGCCCTGGTGCGCCCCGGCGACGTGCTGGTGGGCGACAACGACGGCGTGCTGGTGGTGCCGTCATGGATGGCCGAGGCCGCCCTCGAATGGGCGGTGGAGCACGAAGACGTCGAGAACTACGTCAAGGAAAAGATCCGCGCCGAGCGGGTCGTTCCCGGCACGTACTACCCTCCGACCGAGGAGATGATCGCCGAAATGCATCGGGTGAAAGGTACCTGACGCCCCGTGGCTCGCCGGCGCGCATCGGGGCGAATCAGCCGGCGACGATTTCGTCAGATACCCGCATGCCCTTCATGCCAACCGCTCCCAGCGGGCATGGTCGACGGCGCCGGTCACGGGGCGGCCGGCGAAGAAGTCCTCCAGCGCCTGCAGCGTGGCGGCGCCGATGCGCAGGTGGCCGTAGCGGCCCTGGCCGGCGAGGTGCGGCGTGATGATGACGTTGGGCATCGCGCGCAGCGGACTGTCGGCGGGCAGCGGCTCCGGCGTGGTCACGTCGAGCGCCACCCGGATGCGCCCGCTGCCTGCCTCGCGGACAAGCGCCTCCTGGTCGATCAGGCTGCCGCGCGCGGTGTTGACCAGCAGCGCGCCGTCACGCAGCCGCCGCAACTGCGCCGCGCCCACCATGTGCCGGGTTTCCGGGATGCTCGGCGCGTGCAGCGAAACGATGTCTGCCCGTGCGAACAGTTCGTCGAGCGCCACTTGTTCGGCGTTCAGCGCAGCCGCTGCTGACGCGTCAAGGTACGGATCGAACAACAGGAGGCGCACGTCGAACGGGCGCAGCAGGCGCATCACCCGGCGGCCGACGTCGCTGGCGCCGACGACGCCGACCGCGGCGCCGAACAGGTGCTGCTCATCCACGGGGATGGCGGGGCTGCGCCAGCCGCCGCTGTGGCGCACGTGCAGGGCGTACTCCATGAGCCGCTTGGCGCTCATGATCATCATGCCTACCGCCGTTTCCGCCACGTTGTAGCCGATCTCGACGGTGGCCGTGAACACGCAGATGGCGCGCGGCGCGATGTAATCCTGCCACACGCCGCCGAGCATCTGCCGCACCGACCCGGCCGCATGCGCGATGATCCTGAGCCGGTCCGCCGCTTCCAGGACGGCCGGCGTCAACGCCATGGCGCCGCGTGGGCGCAACACCCGCGGATCGTTCGCGCCCCAGCCGGTAACGAGGCCGTCGCAGCCGGCGATGCGCTCCCGCAACTCGGCCTCGGTGAGGTCGGTGTCGCGGTCGTTGCGGTCCACGTCGAACCGCGCCTCCAGGCGCGCCATCACCTCCGGGGCGAACACCTTGTCGGTGTGCTCGCGGGCCGGCGCGAACAGGATGCGCGGCCTGTCGCCGGCAGCGCGCGGTATCGGCGGGTAGGTGCTGCTCACGGTGCGCCGCGCTCCCGCTCGACGCGCCGCGGGCCGCGCGTGTCGTTGCCGCGGTACACGCGTTCGCCGCACACCACCACGCGCTTGGGATCCCAGTCGCCGGCGTGGTGATCCACCACGTGGTAGCCGGCGGTAAGCGTCATGCGGGTGCCGTCGGTGCGGTTGCGGCCGGCGGCATGCAGCAGCATGCTGTCAATCGCCAGCAGGCCGCCGGCGGGCATCGGAACCGGCATGCGCTGCTCCAGGAGCCCGGAGGCGATCCACCACGGGTCGCTCTCCGCCTTCAGCCCCGGCGCCACGTTGGGCAGCAGGTGGCTGCCGGGGATGATCTGCGTACAGCCGTTTTCCAGGTTGGTGTCCTCCAGGTAGAACAGAATCGTGCAGATGGTGCGCGACCAGTTGCTCACGTCACGGTGCAACTCGATCGACATCGCCGTGCGGTCGTCCTGCCGGCGCAGGGTGAGGTGGTTGTGGCGGTTGAGCATGTACTCCACGTCGGGGCCGAGTAGCGACTGCAGCGCCGGCACCACCTCCGGACCGCCAAGCGCCTCCCGGATCGCCCCGCTGCGCTCCCAGATCGCGGACAGGCGCATCACGTCGCCGCGGTAGTCGCGGAACAGCGGCTCCACCGACTGTTCGATGTCGCTCTCGGCCTGGGCCTTGATGCGCGCCACCAGGTCGGTCGGCAGCCGCCACGGCAGCTTGAGGAAGCCGTTGAAGCGAAAGAAGCGGATCTCGTCGGGGGTGAGCGGGCGTGGTTCCTGGATGGTGGGGGGGCGTGATTCCTGCATGGCCAATCCCGGCTATGATGCCGTATGGACCTTGGTTTGCAAAACATGGTGGCCATCGTGACCGGTGGCAGCTTCGGAATTGGACGCGCGGCGGCGGAACGGTTCGCGCGCGAGGGCGCCCGGGTGGCGATCGTGGCCCGCAATCAGGCCGACCTGGACAGCGCCGCGGCGGAGATCGCGGCCGCCACCGGCGGCGAGGTGCTGGGCGTAGCGGCGGATGTCGGCAACATGGCGCAGGTGCAGGCGATGGCGGATCGCGTCGGCGATCACTTTGGCCGCATCGACATCCTGGTCAACAACGCCGGCACCGGCAACGCGTATTCGTTCGAGGAAATGGACGACGACCTCCTCAGCGAGGACCTGCAGTTGAAACTGTACGGCGCCGTGCACTGCACCCGTGCGGTGCTGCCGGCGCTCAAGAAACGCGGCGGCGTGATCATCAACACTACCACGCCGGCCGGCAAGGCGGCGCCCGGCGCCTCGGTGCCCACCTCGCTGGCGCGCGCCGCCGGCATCGCCCTCACCAAGGCGCTGGCCAACGAATACGCCGGCGCCGGCATCCGGGTAAACACGGTGTGCGTGAACAACATCCGCAGCCGCCAGAACGACCGCCGCTGGCAGGCCCAGCACGCCGACGATCCCTCCTACACCCTGGAACAATTCTACCAGGACGGCGGCAAGCGCATCCCGCTCGGACGCATCGCCCCGGCAGAGGAAGCCGGCGACGTGATCGCGTTCCTGGCCTCCGCCCGCGCCGCCTTCGTCACCGGCTCTGCCATCAACGTCGACGGCGGCTCCGCCCCCACCGTGTAACGCAGCCCGAGGATGCGAATTGGGGTAGTGGGGGCGGGGGTGTTCGGCTTGGCGGCGGCCATTGAGGCGGCCGCCCGGGGACACCGGGTGTCGGTTTTCGAGCAGGGTGCAATCCCCCACCCCGCGGCCAGTTCTACCGACGTGGCCAAAGGGATGCGCCGGATGTGGTATGCCAGCGACAACGAGACCTACGTCGAGTTGGCGGAACAGGCCGGCGTTCAGTGGCGGGCTTGGGAGCAGCGGTCGGGTGACCGATTCTTCCATCAGGTCGGCAGCCTTCGGGGTGCGGCCGATTTCAGTGCCGGCAGTCCGATGCGGGCCAGCGCCGACTTCCTCATCGACCGCGGCGCGGAGATCGCCGTCTTGTCGGCGAAGGAGGCCGGCAAGCGGTTCCCGCAGCTCCGCTTCGCCGCCGGCGAGGTGTGCGTCTACGACCCGTGGGCCGGCTACATCGAAAGCGCCCGCGCGATCGCCGTCATGGCCGGCATCGCTCGCGAAAGTGGCTGCCGGATGTACCCGTCAACCCCGGTCACGGGCGTCGAAGAGCGGGCGTCCGGCGTCGAGGTGGCATACCGGGGCGAACGCGACCGGTTCGACCGCGTGGTGGTGGCCGCCGGGCCTTGGGTAGGCCGGCTGCTGCCCGCCGTTGGCGCCAAGGTAAGGGTGACACGCCAGCAGATGCTGTTGATCGAGCCGCCTGATCGGCAAGTGTTCGCCGGCGACCGCCTGCCGGTGTGGATGATCGATGACGACGGCGCCGGCTGGTACGGGTTTCCTCTCCTGCGCGGCGGTTATGCGAAAATTGCCCGCGACCGGCTTGGCGAAGCGGTCGATCCCGACGTCGAACGCGCCGGCACCGCCGATTTTCGCCTCGACGCCATCGAATTCATGCAGCGCCGGCTGCCTGAATTGGCCGCCGGCATGGTGGTCGAGGGCCGCTCCTGCCTGTACACCAACACACCGGACGACCACTTCCTGGTGGACCGCGTACCGGGGACGGAGCGGATCTTCGTGGCCGGCGGCGGCAGCGGCCACGGCTTCAAGTTCGGCGGCGCACTCGGCCCGGTGATCGTCGACGCCGTCGAGGAGCGCCCCAACCCGCTCGGCGACCGCTTCCGAATTGGCAACCGCCTGGCCGCCGCCCGCACCGCTGGTACGGATCACGCGCGCGGATACGCCCAGCCGCCACCTGCCTGACCCGGCCAACGCCCGTCAGCGCGCCGTCCCCTACCCCCCGCTCGCCACCCGAGCTTCCAAAAACGTCACCGTTCATCCGCGCGTTCCGCGGCGACGAGGCGGCTCGCACTAACCCCTTCCGGCAAAGGAGGGCTCGGCATAGCCTGCAACTCGTCGACGGTACATGGCACCGCAGAAGGGTCCACGATTCCCTGACGAATGAGGGCCGCGACGGCCTGGGCATCACCGGGTATAGGTTTCGGCAACGGCTTGGCGCGAGCCGTCGTCAGGGCGCTGTCCTTCATCGTTCCAATCTGTGCCGGATCCCAAGTCCGGTCAACTCTGTCCGCGCAGGCTGCACCGGCTGTCAGGGGCCCGGTGGATCGATCCCTCGAAATAAAAGATGTTTTGTTTGCAGATGATTCGTTATGCTTCGTGGGTGCCCAGGGTTCTTCTCAGTTGGGTCGGTCATGCCGATCTCCGCGCGGTAAACGAAAGCGCGACCGCCGGCGTCGGGCCGGTCGCCCAAGCCCTCGACTCCGGGCAGTTCGAGGCCGCCCTTCTGCTCACGGATCACGATGGCGAGGGTGGCCCTTACCTTCGGTGGCTCAAGGAGCGCTCAGGCCGAGTCGAGATCCACCTGCGCCGAGAGCGGCTCACGGGCCCTACGGAGTTCGGCGAAATCTACGCCGCGGCCGTTCGGGCATGCGAGCACGCAATCGCCGTGGCACAGGGTGACGCGCTCACTTTCCACTTGAGTCCCGGTACGCCGGCCATGGCGGCGGTTTGGATCATTCTGGGAAAGACGCGCTTCCCGGCGGAAATGATCGAGTCGTCGCTGAAGCACGGCGTCAAGACCGTCTCCGTGCCCTTCGACATTGCGGCGGACTTTCTGCCTGATCTGCTCCGGCAGCCGGATCGCGAGCTCGAACGTCTGAGTGCCGGGCTACCCCCGGATGCTCCCGAGTTCGACGCGATCATTCATCGCAGCCCAGCTATGCAGCGCGTCATTCTGCGAGCTCGCCGGGTGGCGCCACGGTCGGTGCCCGTTCTTCTGGAGGGCGAGACAGGAACCGGGAAGGAACTGATGGCCCGTGCCATCCATCGGGCAAGCCCGCGCCGTAAATGCCCCTTCGTCGCTGTCAACTGTGGTGCGCTGCCTCCCGAATTGGTGGAGTCCGAGCTGTTCGGCCACGAGAAAGGCGCCTTCACCGGAGCGGACCGGACGCGGCCGGGATACTTCGCCGCGGCCGACGGCGGCACGCTGTTCCTGGATGAGATCGGCGAACTGCCGGCCCCAACACAGGTGAAGCTGCTGCGAGTGCTGCAGGAAGGAGCGGTCGTCCGCGTCGGTGCCACCACGCCGCGCAAGGTTAACGTACGCGTCATCGCCGCAACCAACCGCACATTGACCGAGGAGGTCACCGAGAACCGATTCCGAGAGGATCTCTTCTATCGGCTTGCGGTGGCCGTTCTCAAGCTCCCGCCGTTGCGCGAACGTGCTGGCGACGTGGGACTCCTGGCGGACCGTCTGATGGAACAGATCAACACCGAGAGCGCAACCGAACCCGGCTATCAGGGCAAGCAACTTTCTGCGTCGGCAAGAAACATTGTGCTGCAGCACTCCTGGCCCGGCAATGTGCGCGAGTTGGCCAACACGCTGCGTCGTGCCGCGATCTGGGCCGGCGGCAGCGTCATCACCGCAGATGAACTGCAGGAAGCACTTCTCGCGCCAGTCCGCGATCCAAGCCTGGACGTGCTGAACCGGCCCCTGGGAGACGGCTTCAACCTCCCCGATCTTCTGGCAGAGGTCGCGCGCCACTACCTCGCGCGCGCCCTAGAGGAAGCTTCCAACAACAAGACCAGGGCCGCCGAGTTGGTAGGGCTTGCAAGCTACCAGACGTTCACCAACTGGCTGGCGAAATACGCGATGCCCAAGGATGGCACGGTTCATGCTTAAATGACATCGGGTATTCTGGCCATGAACCATAGCGAGACCAACACCGACCCAGGACCGTTGCGCGTGTACGCTGATCTTCAGGTGGCGCTGGAGTCAGGCTGCGGAGATGACAGCTGGACCTCGGAGTGGGACCTCACCTTGGGCTCTGTGGCGGGGCTGTTGATCGCAAAGTGGGCCGGATGCGGCGACGCAATCGCGCAACCTCGCAACGATCTGCCAGCACTGGATCACGCAAGAGCGTTGCTCGCAGTGCTGTGGAAAGTGAGCAGCCAGTCGGATGTCTCCCGCTACGTGCAGGCCATCAAGCTGCCGCTGATGACGCTCGCTCAGACGAGGCCCGACACATACAGCGCACTTGTCACATGGTCACGCGGGATTGATCTCGGATCGTCCGATGGACGCCAGGCCGCCGCCAGCGCGTTCGACGCCGCGGTCCGTGCCACCGTTCACCGGAACGGGCGGGACGCAGGAGAATACATCACTCCCACACGAGTCGCCGACCTCATGCTTGAACTGGTGATGCCGCAGCACACGGACACGATCTACGATCCCTGCTTTGGTTTCGGCGAGCTGCTCGTCGGGGCGGCACGTCGCATGGGTGCGCTGCAGAGCGGTTCCACAGCGAAGTCGAACAATCAGCAAGCTTCAATTTACGGAATTGAGATTGGGCCGGCTCAATACGCCATCGGTCTATGTAGATTGCTGCTTTCGGGCGTGCCTGAGCACGGCTTGGTATATGATGATGCACTCGATGGGCCGATTCCGGACGGCCACCCGGCGGACGGCTTCGACTGCATCATAGCGGTGCCGCCGTGGGGTCGCTGGTCTGGCGGTTCAGAGAGTCAATTCCTGCGGCACGTCATGTCACGCTTGCGACCCAATGGACGAGCTGCCGTCGCGATGTCGGAAAGCACGTTGTTTCGTTCCGGTGCGGATCAGCGGGCGAGGAAGGATTTGCTGTCCGAGTTCAGCGTGGATGTTGTGATTGCGCTGCCCCGCGATGCATTTGCGCCAGCCGCTAGCATTCCCGGGAATGTGGTAATGTTTTCTCGATCCAACCCGCACTCAACCGTATGCTTCGCGAATGTCTCGACTCTAGCGTGGGACGCGGTAGCCCGGGAGACTGACGACGCTGTCGTAGGCAGAACAGTGGTCGCGAGAACTTTCGGGGACGGCGCCCGGAATATCCTCAATTCCTCCACTGAATTGTCCATCATGGCCGATAGGCTACGAGAGTGTCCCGAGGATGTCGGTATCTCCGGCATAGATGCCTGGCGGGTATCGGTACAAGAACTGGAGCAGCGAAACCATGAGCTAATCGCAAAAAAATCCGGCAGCGACATGCTCAACGCTGAATTCCGACGCCTCGAATCAGCGTACCCGACACTCAGACTAGAAGCATTATCACGGGTCTCAGACGTGTACGCGGGGCGAAACTACGGTCGCCATGTTTCGACCGTAAGCCGATCGGCGCCGGACCTAACGGCTGGCCTGATCCGTGTCGGCGACGTGATCGACAACAAAGTTCGTGCGCCGTCGCTGTTCGTTACCCGGCCCGCCAACACTCAGGTGCGGGAGACAGCCCGGCTCCGCGCTGGTGATGTAGTCGTCACCACATCGGGCACAGTTGGGAGAGTCGGGGTTATCGCCGACGATTCGGATTCCATTGGAGCGTTTGCATCCAATGGCATGGCGGTGATTCGCACTCAAGCCGGAATCAGGCCGCAGTTCGTGGCCGCCTTGTTGCGTTCTCCCACCTACCAGAACTGGTTGTCCGGGCACGCCCGTGGGCTTTCAATCCAGCACCTCTCGATCCGCGTACTTCGCACTCTAAGGATCCCGGTGCCGCCGCAGGACGTTCAAGATGCAGTTCTTCTGGAAATCGCCGGCCCTGGCGTGGACACGCTTGCGGTACTCCTTCGTCTGCTTTCTGGGAACGCACATCCGGTCACCGCCTGGCTGGAGACACCCCACGTGGCGCGGTTGGCTGCAGGGGTTTCGGACGATCAGGGCAGTTTGGATACGCTTGCCGAGATCGGCGCAGAGCTACATGCGACGGTCATTCCTGCGAGCTTCGACGCTGACGACTCGAATACTGCCGACCGGTCAAGCAGCGCATGGTTGGCGATAGTTCGCAAGGCAGCGGGAGCCCTGCAGGACATCCAATCGATTCCGACCGGATCCGGAAGGCTGGTAGTCCTCGAATTCGCTGCGGCGCGATTCCACGAGGCTATTCGCGCCCTCGATCCACTTGATCAAGCGCCCAGCAGTCGGCGCTTACGCTCAGTTACCGGAGCGATGGTAAGGCTCACAGAGCAAGAGGTCGACAACATGCAGCGCACGGTCCATCTCAAACTTGAGGTGAACCCAACGGAGGTGGCGACCGGCGTCGCCAGTGAGGTGGGCCTACGAATCACCAATGCGTCTGCCGTTCCTCTTCTCGACGTGCGAGTCACGGCACAACAGAGCGATGGCACGGTCGACGCCGATCACGTAGTGTACTTGGCCGAGGGCCAGCATCACGAGATTCCGCTCGTTGTCCAACCGCGAGCGGAGACGCAACCGGTTCGTATCGCAGTAGCGTGGCAGGCTCGGCGCCTCGACTCGAGGCTCGTAACAGGCGAGACCGCTATCTCCCTGCTGGTGCGCTCAAGTGACGAACACGGTGACCCGGGCGACCTCGGCGCCAGTCCTTACATCGTTGGGAATCCGGTAGACCGTGAAGCAATGTTTTTCGGACGTACCGGGCTAATGGATCAGATCAGGCGCCAACTTGGCGGCGGCGATCGCGCAAACGTGATCCTGCTTGAAGGAAACCGCCGCACGGGCAAGACCTCGATCCTGCGACAGCTTGCGAAAGAGGACATGCTTCCGGGTTGGATCGTCGTGTACTGCTCGTTTCAGGACCTCGATAGCATGTCCACGCACGACGTGTTCAGGCTGTTGGTGCTGCGGATGGGCTGGACGCTCTTCGACCACGGAATCGAGACCTGGATTCCTGATCTACCACGGCCCGACTCGAATAAGCGGTTCAAGTTGGCCTTCCGGTCGTCCCTCAGTCGCGCTTTCGCAGATTTCCGCCCGTTCGACACGTTGGAGCTTTATCTCGAGGCAGCGATCGAGGCAGCCAGACCACGGGGGATCCTGCTCATGCTCGACGAATTCGACAAACTCCAGGAGGGTATCGACGACGGCATCACCAGTCCCCAGGTACCCGAGAACCTCCGTCACCTGTTGCAGCATCAACCCGGTCTAGGCGCGATCATCACCGGTTCCCGCCGGCTGAAACGACTGCGAGAGGACTACTGGTCAGCGCTGTTCGGGATTGGTTATCGGATCGGAGTCAGTGCACTCCAGAAGTCCGACGCCGGGCGACTCGTCACCAAGCCCGTCGCGGGGCGCCTACGCTACCTGCCCAAAGCTCGTGACGGCATCGTGGATCTGTGCGCGTGCCACCCGTTTCTCATCCAATCGCTCTGCAGCCGAGTGTTCGACGAAGCAGCTACCACGAACGACCGGACGGTCACTCTTGACGTCGTAGAACGAGCGGCGACCGAGATGGTACGGGACAACGAGCACTTTCAGACTCTATGGGGCTACGCTGGCAGCGAGCGTCGCAGACTCATCCTGGCTCTCTGTGACCGCTTGGCGGATGAACCGGACGCGGTGAACATCGATCTCCTCCGCATGAGGCTTGAAAGCAACGAAGTGCCGGTTCGCCACGACCGAGTACTTGCCGACGACGTTGCCGAATTGCGCGAACTGGAAATGCTCGATCTCGACAAATCGTATCGCGGTGGCTCGTATCGGCTCTCCATACCGCTGATGGCCAAGTGGCTGCGCATCAACGTAGCCTTCGACGATCTGGTAGTGCGCGCCCGAGAGGAGGCAGAAATCTCGTCATGACGACCAATCAATATCAGGTTTTGGGAGCAACAGTTCCGCCGATGCTTGGCAGAGCATCGCTGATGCGAACGATCAAGGAGCACTTGCTGAAGCCGTCTCCCGATCACGTCTCGGTCGTGGGTCCGGCGTACTACGGAAAGTCAGTCGTACTGTGGCATCTTGCCGCCTCGTTCCGCAATGGATCGGGAGGTTACCTCACCGCTTCGCACATCGATCTTCGGCACGGGGTGCCGGCGTCTGACCGCGAATTCATGTACCGATTCGCGCGGGAGACAAGGGCGGCGCTGCAGGCAGCCCGTCCACAGCTTGGGGAGCTGATCGACGCGGACGATGAAGCCGTTCATGAGGTACTCGGTCTCGTATTGGAGGATCTGGAGAGCGAAGGGGTGCGCCTGCTGGTGGTGCTTGACGGCTTCGACTACGCACTTGCCGGCACCGGACTGACACGGAATCTGTGGGACCAACTCCGTGCGCTGGCGCAAAGAGACAGTCTCCGGCTGGTCACCGGGAGCCGGCGACCGCTGCGTGAACTATGCAGAACCGAGGAATCACGTACCTCTGATTTCTGGGAGATCTTCTACGACACGCCGACGCGCGTCACCGCTCTCGACGACGATGACATCGAGGCGTTCCTGAAGCCGTTGCGTGACGCCGGCAACGAATTCGACGAGTCCGCGCGCAAGGAAATCGTCAACTGGACAGGAGGCGTGCCGGTACTCGTCTGCACGCTTCTTCAGCGACTGTCGGAGGAGCCGCCGGGGACACGTCTCTCCAAATCGGAGATCGACCGCACCGCAGAAGAAGTGCTGGCCGAACCGGGCCAACTCCTTGCTGCCCTATGGGATGATTGCGACGATGAATTGCGCGCCGACCTCGGCGTTCTGAGCGATGGTGAGTTACCGCTGACCGAGTTGTCCGAGAGGCGGCGACGCGCTATAGAGGAGCGCGGGTACGGCCGGGTATCACGCAACCGGTTGCGCAGTTCCTGCCGTCTCATGCAGCACTACGCCAAAGCTCAGGCGCCAGCCATCGCTGACCTGACCCGTCTCCTGGGAACCAGCGCGGGCTTCGCGACTCACGTTCGATCCCTTCTGGAGTTGCGCCTCGCACAAGTGGCGGCGGGGACAGCGGACGAAGATCTCCGCTACCTCGTCAGCAACGCGATCCGCGACCTGACACCCGCCCCGGAACATGCGCTGATCTGGGTCAGAAGCATCGCCACCCGGGCATTGCAGCTCGTCTGGAACGCCGAGCTTCCGCCGGACCGGACGCTACCTGCGGAGTGGCGCCAAGAGTGGAAACGTGAAGAAGCGCGCTACACGGACGACGGAGGCAGGCTGCCTCGCTCACCGGGCGCGCAGTGCAACCTCCTGCGACTCGCAACTGGAACGGAGCGCACATCACGCAGAGTCAGGTATATCACGAAGACCACATTCTTGCTCTTGGACCATCTGCAATCGGTCGGCAACTTCGGCCAACACCGGGACGACTATCCGACAGCCAACGTCACGGTCGGCTTCGCCGCATCAATCGTGTTCGCCGCCATTTCCCTGGTGGAGTGTCTGACGCGCGATCTCGCGGCAGCCAACCCGGGCTGATCGAGCCCCCTGCTTGATCAGCTACCAGGTTGGCTCCGGAAATTCCTCTGTCCGCTACGTCGCGTCATAGCCGGTTCAGTTGAATTCGGTGCCGCCGCGGCGCGTGAGGTACTTGGCGGAGACGCTCTTCAAGATTACCCGTCCGAATTCGTGCGAAGCGCGCTCGGCGGCGGGGCGCACCACCACGCCCTCGCGCACGTGCGCGCCGCCGAGGGTGGTGGCGCCGTCGGTCAGTTCCTGCAGCTTGGCGAGACTGAACGGACCGCGGTAGAGCACGGGGACCAGGGGAAACAGATCGCCCAGGGACTCCGCCAGCTCGTCCGGGTTCAGGTAGCGGCCCCTTCCCGGTTCGCCGACGTAGGCATCGAACACCGCGAAGTCGGGATTGGGTTTGCCGTAGTGCAAGTCCTGCACACCGCGGCCGTACACCTCGCCCACGACGTAGCACGCCCGGCCGTCGCCGGCGAGCCGGGCACGCGCCGACTCGAACGCCTCCCGGTGCGCGCCCCACGTGCGGACGTACAGGTTGCCTTCGTTCGCCTCGTTCAGCTTCAACGCCAGGCCCTTGTCCGACATGCCCTTGGAGGTGACGATCGCGCCGTGCTCGGGGTGCCAGCCCAGGCAGCACCAGGTGCCGTGCAGCTTTTCGGTGATCACCACCGGCTCGCCGCCCGTGAACTCCTCCGGGTATTTCTTGAAGTCCTCGATGTCGTACTTGAGGGTGGCGCCGTGGGCAGCGCGCACCTCGCCCTGCATGGAGACCGGGATCGGCGGCTCATACTTGACCAGCTCCAGCAGCTCGGTGACATCGTCGCCCTCGGCGACCGGCCGCCCGCGGATCGTCCCGTCGCGGACCGGGTACACCAGCCCCTGCGACAGCGACCCGCGCAGTTTCACCGCCTTGACGCGGTTTTTCTTGCTGCCGGCCAACTTGCCTTCCAGGCCCAGCTCCGCGATCAGCCAGTCGGGGCAGACCGCGGCTTCCGGGATGTAGGCAGCCAGGTCGCCGTCGGCGAAGCTGCCCTTGCCAATGACGCAGCGGAAACCGCCGATCGCCGCCAACTCCAGGCGGTCGGCGTTGGGGTGCTGCTCGATGCGCAGCGCGTAGACTCGTGATTCGAATGCCATGGTAGAGCGGCGGAACCTACGAATATGGACAAATCGTCGTCAAGGTTCAATCAGCGTAGCGCGAGTGCGGATGATGATTGGCGGATGCGGAAACCGTCGGCGAGCATGGTGCCCTCGTCGATGACGAATCCGGCGCCGCCGCTCGGGTAGCGGTCGTCCCGGGTCTCGAGCAGGGGCATGCCGTCGACCGTGAGCGACAGGCGGTCGCCGGCGGCGGCGAAGTGCAGCGCATACGGGCGCTCCATCTGGTACCGAAACGCGGTCTCGGCGAGGGTGTGCAGGGCGCCGTCGCGGCGCGCGACGATGGCAACGCGGTCGCCGCCGGCGAACAGGGCGGCGTAGTAGCGGCGCAGGCCGCGGGCGCGCAGCACCAGGCCGCCGCGGCGGTGCAGGCTGAAGCGCAGGCTCGTCGCCACCGCATAGTCGCGCCAGTCGCGCGTGCCGAGGGTCACCAGGCCGTTGTCGGCGCTGTGCGAGATGCAGTAGGTGAGTTCGAAGTCGGGCGCGAACTCGCGCGCGGCGCTGACCCAGGCGCGCAGCCAATGCGGGCGCAGGTTCCAGATCCACGACATCAGCATGCCGCGCTGCCGGAAGTCGCGCGGTGCGCCGTCCCAGTCCCCGCTCACCAGGCGCACGCTGCCGGCCGGCGGGAAGTCGCGCGGTGCGCCGCCCCAGTCCACGCTCAACAGGCGCACGCTGCCGGCCGGCGACGACCGCGCTCCCGGCGGGGCCGCCAGCTCCAGACCGACACGGAACAGCGGCATGCCGCCGTTCGCCGGCACCCCCCCGCGCAGCGTGTTGGCGCCCGGCCGCAGGGCGGCGCCCGCGCCCCGGGGGGGCCCGCAAGCCCCAGACCGACAGGAAACGGCGGCAGCCCCCCGTTCGCCGGCCCCCGCCAGCGCAGCGTGTTGGCGCCGGGCCGAAGCGTGTGCGCCGCTGATTTCAGTTCCTGTACGCGGTCGGCGGCGTCGTAGAACAGTGCGTAGACCGCGACCGCCGGGGCCGTGCCGGCGGCGGTGGCCGAGGGCGGCGCCTGCAAACGGACGCTGACTTCCTGGGTGGCATACAGCGTTGGGCTGGCATGGGTGGAGAAGTTGTCCGCCACCTCGTCGAAGTCCAGGAACACCGGCGTCGAGACCCGCGCCGGGGCGGCGGCAGCCAGGTCCCGGTAATGCAGCAGGACGCCCGGGGCATCGCTGCCGGCCACGCGCACCGCCGCGGCCCCGGCGGGCGCGTGCGGGCAGGGCGCAAAGCCTTGCCGGGCGCCGGGCAGTTCGAACCCGAAGCGCGGATGCGGTGCCGGCGCGGCGCCGGCCAGCAGGATGCGGCGGGTCTCCTGGACGGCGTCGCTGACGCAGCGGCCGCCCTCGGCGGTGACCACCAGCAGGCGGTCGGCGACCGGGTCGCGCAGCTCGGCGGGGATGGCCGCCAGCCCCAGCCGCACGCCATTCAGGCAACCCACGCTACCGGCGTTGCAGTCGGTGTCGTAGCCGGCGGAGGCGGCGATGGTCACCGCCCGGCGGAAGTCGTCGCCGCCGAGCAACAACGCCACCAGTACCATCGCGTGGTTGGTCAGGATCGGACAGGGCCCGGGAAACACGCCGTAGCCGTAGCGCGGATCGAGCCATGCCCGCACCCGCCGCCAGTCGCGCTCGCGGCTGCAGACGGCGCGCACGTCGTCCAGCAGGCGGCGGAGCTGATCACCGCACGCGAACGGCTCGGCGGCGGCCAGGAGCTGCGCCAGCGCCCGGTGCTCGAATGCCAGCGCCTGCAGGGCGCCCAGGTAGGCGGCGCAGTCGAGCGCCACGCCGTCGTGGCTCACCGACGCCGCCGCGCGGATCAGCGCGGCGGCCTGCTCCGGGTCACCGGGCGACATCAGCGCCAGCGGATCGGTGAAGATCTGGGCGCCGATCTGGCTGCAGAGCATCGCCCCGTTGAGCGCGCGGCTGCCACTGTGCGGCGCCCGGTATCCTGCCTTGAGGCGCAGGTACGCGGTGTGCTCGGTGGAGCGGCCAAACCCGCCCCACCACAGGATGGTCTTGTCCTCGATGATGGTGTTGAGCCAGGTGTCGCCGAAATCCGCCGCCGTGACGGTGCACGCGGCGCCGGCGTCCTCCAGCGTCCGGAAGAAGCCGAAGCTGCCGGACAGGTCGTCGTCCGCCACCACCAGCGGCAGCCCCAATGCCTCGTGCACGTAGCCGTCCACCTCGCCGAACCGCTCCCGGATCGCCTCGTACGCCCAGCCCTCCACCGGCCGCCCCAGGTACACGCCGATCATCTTGCCGAGCACGCCTGCGTAGGTCGCCGCCGCGACGCTGCTCTGCTCAGCCGCCATCTGCTCCACCGCGCCCCGCCGCCGGCGGCGGCTGGCCCACCCGGAAGCCGGACGCCAGGTAGCCGCCCTCCTCCACCAGGAAGCCGGCGCCGCCGCTGGCGTACTCGCCGTCGTGCGCCGTGACCAGCACTTGCCTGTCCACGGTGAAGCACAGCTCATCGCCCGCCACCGTCAGAGCCACCGGCAGCGGCTGATCGGACGGGGCGGCATATCGACAGCGCGCCAGCACCCGCGGCGCGCCGTCGCGGCGCTTGACCAGCCGTGCCTCGCCGGCGCACAGCACCGCCCCGTAGTAGCGGCGGTGGCCGCGCGCCCGCGCCACCAGCCCCGCCGTGCGCTGGTGCACCAGGGTCAACTCCGAACTCACGGTGTAGTTGTCCCAGTCGCGCGTGCCGATGGTGAGCACGCCGTTGTCGCCGGGATGCGAGATGGAGAAGGTGGTGGTGTAGTCGGGCGCCAGGTTGCGTGCCGAGCTGAGGAACGCCTTCAGCCACGGCGTATTGGTGGTCCAGGGAGTCAGATCGGGCGACAGTTCATCGGCGCGCCCCATCGCGAAGCACTCCGGCGCACCGTGCCAATCGAGGTGGCGCAGGACGAACTCGCCGTCGAGCCGCTGCGCGGCGGTCAGCTCGATGCCCAGTTCGTAGATCGGCAGGCCGCCGCAATCCGGCACTCGCCAACGCAGCCGGTTGGCGCCCGGTTGCAGCGCGACAGGCTCGCCGTAGCGGACGTTCAGCGAGCCGTCTCCCCGGTAATGGCGCACGAAAAAGCGCCAGCTCGGCTGCCGCCCGGCGCCGCACTCCACCAGTGCCCGCACCGTCTGCGTGCCGTACAACGTCGGGCTCGCCAGCACGTCGAAGTAGCTGGTGTCACGCATGCCGCTCGGCTCGGGAGCGAAGCAGGTCTGCACGCGCAGCCGTCCCCAGCGCCCGGGCGCCAACCGCTCGTAGGCAATGACCAGGCCGGCGCCGGCGTTGCGCAAACCGGTGACCGCCTGCAGGTGGCGCGGTTCCCGGTCGACCTGAAAGCCCTGCACGGCGCCGGGAAACTCGAACCCGAAGCGCGGCTGCCGCTCCGGCTCCGCCTCCCCGCGCAGCACGGCCGCCGCGCGCAGAATCCGTCTCGTCTCCAGCACCGCGTCGGTAATGCACTCGCCGCCGTCGGCGCTGACCGCGTACAGCCGGTCGGCCACCGGAGCGCGCAGATCGACCCCGGCGGACAACGCCGCCAACCCCAGCCGTACACCGTTCAGGCAGCCGACGTTGCCGGTGTTGCAGTCGGTGTCCCAGCCCGCGCTCGCCGCGATGCTCAGGCTGCACGCGAAGTCGCCGCCGCCGAGCAGCAGCGCCATCAGCACCGACAGGTGGTTGGTCACCATCGGACAGTTGCCGGGGTAGCGGTGGTAGCCGTGCTCGCGTTCGATCCAGTCGCGCACCTCGCGCCAGTGGCCGGCCGCGGCGCAACGCTCGCGCACCGCCGCCACCAGCCCGCGCAGCTCCTCGTTGGCAACGAAACCCAGCCCCCGCTCCAGCAGGCGTCCGGCATCCGCCTCGCAGAATGCCAGCGCCTCCAGCACCGCCACCAACACGGCACAGTCGACCGCGATGCCGTCGTGGCTCACCGACGCAGCGGCGCGCGCCAGCCGCGCGGCCCGCTCGGGCGCGCCCGGATTGGCCAGCGCCCACCCGTCAATGAAGATCTGCGCGCCGATCTGCTCCGCCATCGCCCTGCCGTTGAGCGCTATCGAGCCGCTCGCCGGCGCCGGCTGCCCCTGGTTCAGGCGCAGCCAGGCGGTGTGCTCGGTGGAGCGGCTCATCCCGCCCCACCACAGGATGGTCTTGTCCTCGATGATGTAGTTGAGCCAGGTATCGCCGATCCGGCGCGCGCTCAGTTCCGCATCGTAGCCGTGATCCTCCAGGGCGCGAAAGAACACAAAGGTGCCGGACAGGTCGTCGTCGGGCACGATCAGCGGCATGCCGACCTCGTGGTGGACGTAGTTGGCGATGGTCCCGAACCGCTCCCGGATCGCCTCGTACGACCAACCCTCCACGGCGCGCCCCAGGTAGACGCCGATCAGCTTGCCGAGCACCCCGGCGTACACGCGTTCCCGGATCTCATCGCTCAACTGCGCCATGCCGCGGCATCCTATCCCTTGAGCGCGCCGCTGATCAGCCCTTCGATGAAGTAGCGCTGCACCAGCACGAAAAACAGCAGCGGCGGGACGATCATCAGCAGGGTGCCGGCCATCATCACGCTCATGTTGTCGGTAAAGGTGCCGTTCATCGACAGCAGCCCGAGGGTGGCGGTGATGCTCTCCTGGCCGAGGAAGGTGCGCGTGATCAGGAACTCGTTCCACGCCTGCAGGCCGACGATCACCGCCACCGTGATCAGGCCGGGGCGCACCGGCGGTATCAGCACCGACCACAGCACGCGCACGGTGTTGGCGCCGTCGATCCGCGCCGCCTCCTCGAGCTGCTCCGGCACCGCCAGGAAAAAGGCGCGCATCAGGAACACCGCCAGCGGCATGTTCAGCGCCGCCAGCACCACCCCTACCCCGTACAGGCTGCCGAGCAAGCCAAGCACGCGGGCGAAGAAGTAGTAGAGCGGGAACAGGAACAACTGGATCGGAACGGTCATCGCCAGCATGAAGTAGATGGTGACCGCCCGCCAGTGGCGCACCCGGCGCCGGGCCAGCACATAGCCGGCCAGCGTTGCGCAGACCAGCACCGTTACCACCGCCGTACCGCTGAGCAGCGCGCTGTTCACGAAGCCGCGCGAGAACTGCCCGTAACGCCACGCCAACTCGAAGTTGTCCCAGTGAGGTTCGCCCGGGACGGCGAGTGGACTGCGCACCACCTCGCGGTGCGTCTTGAGCGTGTTGATCGCCACCAGCGCGAGCGGCGCCAGCGCCGTGAACGCGAAGAAGATCAACACCAGGTGGGAGCCCAGCGGCCCGAGCAGCCGCCGCAGGCGGGACACGCCGGCAGCGGCCGGCGCCAACCTCCGGGTAGCCGAAGCGCTTGTGCGCCGAGGTGTCATGCGCTGCCGCTCATGCGCTTACCTCGCGCCGGCTCATCCACACGTAGAACATCGATGCCGCCAGGCCGAAAAAGCTCATCACCAGCCCGGTGGCCGCCGCCTTGCCGTACTGCAGCGCGTTGAACGCCAGCGTGTAGGCGTAGGTGCTGAGCATCTCCGAGCCATGCGCCGGCCCGCCGCCGGTCATGATGTAGACGTACTCGAAGGTCAGAAACGAGAAGATGGTGATGATCACGAACATCAGCAGCACGGTGGGCAGAATGGTCGGCAGGTAGATGAAGCGGAACAGCTGCAGCACCCCCGCTCCCTCCACCGTGGCCGCCTCCACCAGCTCCTGCGGTGTCTGGCGCAGCGCGGCCAGGTAGATCACGGTCAGGAATCCCCAGTAGTGCCAGATGTCGACCATGGCCACGAAGTAGAGCGCCGTGTCGGGGCTGCCGAGCGGCGAACGCAGCGGCGCCAGCGGCGAGTCGCGCGGGAACAGGTGGCGCACGTGGCGCAGCAGGCCGGACACCGGGTTGAGGATGATGTTCAGCCACAGGATGGCGTTGGTCACCGGCGCCAGCACGTAGGGGCCGAGATAGATCATCTGGTAGACCGTGCGCGTGCGGCCGCGCTTCAAGAGCAGCATAGCGGTAAGCAGGCCGATGCCGACCGGCACGGTCAGGAACAGCAGGGTCCAGCGGATGTTGTTGCCGAGCGCCTGCCAGAACACGCGGTCGGCGAAGATCTTCTCGAAGTTGACCGTGCCGATCCAGTTCATGCTCAGCGACACGCCGTTCCAGTCGGTGAACGCCACGTAAGCGGTCATCAGGCCGGGCGCCAGCACCACCGCCACGCTCAGCAGCACGGCGGGCGCGAGCAACAGGTAGTATTGGAACGACCAGCGGCGCATTGGCGGTCAGTCAGCGGTCAGTCGGGAAGCGCCGCGGCCGGCCGCGCCGGCCCGGGCGACACGAGTCGCCTGCCCGGGACGGCGGGACAGCCGCGGATGAAGTACGAAGCGAACGTCGATCAGCCGCCCTTGGCGACCGGCGGCGGCACCGGGGCGACCAGGCCGGCGGCCTTGTCTTCCTCGTACGCCGTTTGCACGTTGGCCAGGAACTCCTCCACGGTGAGCTTGCCGAGCCACACAGAATCGATGTCGAAGAACGCAGTCTGCGTGGCCGGCGGGAAGAAGGTGGAGGGCGAATAGCCGAAGTTGCCGGCATTCACCGCCGCAATGGCGTCCTGAATGGCGCTCAGGAACCCGTGCGACAACCCGCTGAAGTCAGCCAGGTTGATGTCGAGCGCGCTGATCGGCACGCCCCAGTAGCCGGGCCAGCCCTCGGTCATGCCGACCAGGAACTCCTGCGTCATCATGCGGTCGATGATCTCGCCCACCGCGTCCTGTACCTCGGGCGGGGAGTAGGCGTTGATCGACAGCGAGGCGGTGGTGCCGAGCAGGAAGATCGGCGACGGCAGCCCGGCGCGGCTCGGCAGCGGGAAGAAGCCGAGGTTGTCCAGGTTGCCGTCCTCCTCGGAGTAGAAGCTGGTGGCGAACTGGAACACCAGCGACGGCCCGAAGAAGAACGGCGCGTCGTTCGACTCCAGCAGCGACACCGCGTCCAGGAAATAGAGGTTGAAGTAGTCCTACCCGGCCAGGTAGTCGGCCTGGAACCACTCCGCGCTCTTCTGCATCGCGCCGGCTATCGCATCGTCGGTCCACAGGATAGCGCCGGTAATCGCATCGTAGGTGACCTGCGGTCCCGCCCAGTGGGTCAGGAACATCTTGGTGTAGTTCTCGTTCACCGGACGCCAGCCCTTGTTGCCGGTTACCGAAGCGTACAGGCCCTGGTCGAGGGCGTCGTCCATGATCGCTTCCAGCTCCGCGAAGGTGGTCGGGATCTGCCAACCGTTCTCCTCGAACAGCACCTTGTTGTAGAACACGCCCATGGTATTGAGCGAGTTGGGCAGCGCATACAGGTCGCCGTCGACCGTCCCCGACTCGTAGATCGGCTTCAGGATCCGGTCGCGCCAGCCATACTTCTCCGCGTAGGGCTCCATGGAGGCCAGATGCCCTGCCGCGGCGAACGGGCGCACGAATGCCGGGCCCGACCCATACACCAGGTCGGGGCCGCCGCCGGCCGGCAGCACCGAGGCGATGACGCTGTCCACGTCGTTGCGGAACTCCATTACCAGCTCGAACTTGTCCTGCGACGCATTGTGGGGGTCGACCAGCACGGCACGGATCACGTCCTGCAGGTGCGGGCCGGCGCCCCACATCCAGAACTGAGTGCTAATCGCGAGGCTGTCGCGTCGGCAGGGCGGGCAGGCGGTACACGCGGCGGGCGGTGCCGCTGAACAGGGCGTCCTTTTCGGCGTCCGAGAAGTCGGCGACCATCAGCTTGAACGCGTTGTAGAGGTCGCGGTAGGTGACGGATACCCGGTCCACCGGGAAGTTGCTCTCGAACATGCAGCGCTCCGGCCCGAAGCAGTCGATAGCGTGCAGGTAATAGGGGCGCTGGGCCGCCGCCAGCTCCTCCGCGGTGGCGCGTATGCCGCGCTCCGTCCACGGGAACCCATTGTCCCACATCGCCAGGCCGCCGAGCTTGGCGACCACGTTCGGACAGGCGGCCGCGGCGGCCAGGTTGCGGTTCAATTGTGCGTAGATCTCGGCGCGCTGCGATTGGAAGCGGCCGACGCCGACCGGGGTGCCGAAGTGGTCCAGCACCATCACCGTGTCGGGCACGGCGCGGGCCAGGGCGATGAACTCCGCCATCTGGTCGTGGTAGTGCCAGCTCTCGTAGGGCAGTCCGCGGCGGCCGAGCAGCCGGACGCCGGCCCGGAACTCCTGGTCCTGAGCCAGGCCCGCCGGCGCGGGTCCGGGGGCATGCTCGGTACCGGGGCGGTGATTGCCGCGGGCCAGTCCATGCCGAATGCCGCAGAAACGCCCTTCTCCGGCGGCCTCGTGAGCGTCGAGCACCTCGTCGAGCGCACTGCCGAGCCGCAGGTCGGCGTGAGCAACGATGCCGGCGATTTCCGGCCCCGGCCCGGCCTGCGACTGCCGCGCGATCCGCGCCACCCACTCCGTCTCTCCCACCGGCCGCAGGTGGTCCGCACCGCCAGCGCGGTAGCGCGCGCCGCACTGCAGGTACACCGTCTGCACCACGTTGTGTCCGGTACACAGGTCGGCGTACAGATCGCGCAGCCGGTAGCCGTCCGGGCCGCCGCCGCTGCCGGGCCAATCCGCCGGCATCCGCGCGTGCGGCCACAGGTGGTGATGCGCCTCCACGATCTCGCGGCCGGGATCAACGATCGCTCCGCTTCCTCCGGTCTCTTGCATGGGAGACAGATACCGAAAATCCGCCCCGACCGCATAGCCGGCTCGCCACACGTACCAGCGCGGCCCGTCCAGGTGCGCCGCCGCCAACCGCCGACCGGCGGCAACCGCCGGTTACCCACTGTTGGCACGACCAGGCGGGACGTGGTCAGATTGGCGCGTGACAAGCGTAAACGCGCCGCCGCGACCGGCGGGAGCCGGTGCAGGTCCAGTGCGTGCCACACGATTGCTGGACCGGCCGATCATCACGCCCGATCTCGACCCGTCGATTGGGAGCAACATTCAGGGGCCGTCGATCATCCGCGTACCGGACTGGGCCGGAAATGCCCTCGCGCGTTACTACCTCTACTTCGCCGACCACAAGGGCCGCTTCATCCGGCTGGCGTACGCCGACGAGGTGACCGGGCCGTGGCGCATCCACCGCCCGGGGGCGTTACGGCTCGAAGACTCCCACTTCCTCACCCGGCCTCCGGAGTTGGACCGGGAGGAGGAACGACAACTTCTGGCGCGCTACGCCAGGCGCGGCGTGCGCCTGCCGCACGACCCGCTGCAAGAGGCGACCACGCCGCACATCGCCTCGCCGGAGGTGATCGTCGACCACGAGCGGCGCGTGATCCGCATGTATTTCCACGGCCTGGAAGCGGCGGCCAGTCAGGCCACGCGAGTCGGGGAATCCGCCAATGGGCTCCACTTCGTCGTGAGCCAGCCCCTCGTCGCACCGTCCTACCTGCGCATCTTCTCCTGGGCAGGGCACACCTACGCGCTCACCATGCCGGGGCAGCTGCACCGAGCCACCGGCGGCGGCGTGAGCCGGTTCGAGCCGGGGCCGCGGCTGTTCAACCCGAACATGCGCCACAACGCGCCCCTGGTGCGCGACGGGGTGCTGCACGTGTTCTGGACGCAGGTCGGGGACGCGCCTGAGCGGATCCTGCTGAGCACCATCGACCTCGCCGGCGACTGGCGTTCGTGGCGGGAGTCGGAGCCGGTGGAGATTCTGCGCCCCGAGCGGGCGTGGGAGGGCGCCGCGGCGCCGGTGCAGCCGTCGCTGCGCAGCACCGCCTACGGGACCGTCAACCAGCTTCGCGACCCGGCCATCCTGGAGGATGAAGGCCGCACCTACCTGCTGTACGCCGTCGCCGGCGAGAGCGGCATTGCGCTGGCGGAGCTGCGTTTCGGGTGATTTGCGGTGGCGTTGGTTTGCCGCGCAGGATCGGAACCGGATAAGGTGAAGCATGGCCAACACAGACACCATTCGCGTCGGTTTTATCGGTGCCGGCGGCATCGTCCTGCTGCGTCACATACCGGGGCTCAAGAAGATCGACGGGGTAACGCTGGCGAGCGTCTGCAACCGCAGCCGCGCTTCGTCCGAGAAGATCGCGCGTGAGCACGGCATCGAGACGATCTACGACGACTGGCGCGAGTTGGTGAACGCGGGCGACACCGACGCCGTGTTCGTCGGCACCTGGCCCTACCTGCACTGTCCGGCCACCCTGGCCGCGCTGGCGGCGGGCAAGCACGTGTTCACGCAGGCGCGGATGGCGATGAACGCCTCCGAGGCGCGCAAGATGCTGGCCGCCGCACGCCGCAACCCGCACCTGGTCACCCAGATCTGTCCGGCGCCGCACACCCTGGCGGTGGACCGCACCGTGCGCCGCCTGATCGCCGAAGGCTACCTCGGCGACCTGCTGGCCATCGAAATCTGCGATGGGGGCGCGTTCATCGACCGTGACGCGCCCCTGCACTGGCGCAACGACGAGTCGCTGAGCGGCATGAACATCATGACCATGGGCATGCTGTACGAGACCATCCTCAAGTGGGTCGGGCCGGCCACCCGCATCACCGCCCTGGCGAGCACCTTCGTCAAGGCGCGCCGGGTAGACGACGGCAGCCTGCGCGCCACCACCATCCCCGACCACCTGGTGGTGCTCGGCGAGCTGGCCTGCGGCGCCCAACTCACCCTGCAAACCTCGTCGGTAATGGGCCACGGCTGGAGCGGCGTAACCGCGTACGGCAGCGAGGCGACGCTGCGCTACAAGCTGTTCGACGACAAGCTGTACGCTGCGCGCCGCGGCGACCAGGGCGACGACCCGTTCAAGCCCATCGACATCCCCGCCGCGGAGTTCGGCCGCTGGCGCGCCGAGGAGGAGTTCGTAAGCGCCATCCGCGGCCAGGAACAGGTCTCCCACATCAACTTCGTCGACGGCGTCCGCTACATGGAATTCTCGGAGGCGGTGCACCGCAGCCTGCGCGAGCAGCGCACCGTAGCCGTTCCGTTCCAGTAGCCGCGGGCAGCGAGGGGCGCTATCCCCTGGCGGGATCGAGCACCAGCCGGACGCCGCGCAGGATGTCGGCCATGCGTTCCGTGCCCAGCCGTCCGATCCGTTCTGCACCACGACGAATGTCAACCAACTCTGGCCGAGCCGGCCGGGCCTGTGCCCGACCCCACGGGCGCGGAGCAGCGCGAGCCCTACCAACCAAGGCGCACCCGTCAACTGCCCGAGAGTTCAGCGAATCGCCTGAGCCCCGAACACGAACCACCGTACTCGGCGGCCGTCGAGCACGTGGACTAGTACGCGCAGCGTGTCAGCGACAGCCGACATGGGCCGCGCGGTCCAGGAGCGCGCGTACTCGCCGATGGGTGGCGAGGTCGGACCGGCGAGTCTCCTCGTCCGGCCAGCCGGGCCGGGCAGCCCGCGCCGCCTCGTAGAGTTGGACGGCGAGTTGCACCTTGCGCGCGACCGGCAAGCATCCCCGCCCCCGGCGAGCCAGCCGAGCGGGTGCGGCCCAGTCGCGGTGAGCGTATGCCCTGAGATCGGCATCGTCGAGAAGCCGCACCTTCACCCTCCGGGAATGATAATCCCAGTATCGCGCGCGCTAGTCCAGC
>MKWU01000161.1_pt1 | contig 122804 bp, 108 predicted proteins | sample 809101 | NCBI WGS metagenome assembly MKWU01 (sample SAMN05860141, study PRJNA318959) | sponge metagenome | host: Aplysina aerophoba | place: Slovenia: Piran, Adriatic Sea, Gulf of Piran | collected 2013-05-07
ACCGGGTCGCTGGGCTCGCCGGCCGTGTAGGGGATGGTGGGGTATTCGGTGTCGTAGGGGAGCTGGGGGGCGGAGAGGGTCGGGGCGGGGGCCGCGGGGAGGGCCGGGGGGGGGGGCGCGGGGGCGGCCGCCGGGGGCCGGGCGGGGGGCGCGGGGGGGGGGGCCGCGGTGCCGTCCGCAGGGGTCAGGGCGGCGATCAGTACCGTAGCTGCCGCCAGGAGGCCGACGGGCGGAATCGGCGCCGTGCCCCATGCACGCAGCCGCCTCATCGGATCAATGACCTGACCCTGGGGAGCGGTTGCGGCGCTGCGTCCCGCGAAGTCGTCCGGTCCCTCATCGCGTGATCGCTCCGTAGGGCCGTCCGGCGCGCATGGCGGCGTAGGGCACCAGCCGTCGAGCGGCCCTCCGGCGCTTGCCTCCGGAGTCCACGAGCTCGTAGTCACCCTCCACCATCTGGAAGACGGAGAGGTCGGCGATCGCGCCCTCGCGCAGCGTTCCCAGCTCCTCGCCGAAGTCGAAGATGCCGGCGGGGGTGGAGGTCGCGCAACCGATCACATCCTCCAGGGACATCCCCATGTGCAGGAACTTGGTGAGGGTCGTCGGGAGGCCGAAGACCGGCCCGAGCGCGTTGCCGCGGTGCACGTCGCTGGAGATGGCGGCGAGCGGAATGCCCTGGCCGAGGGCGCGCTCGGCGACGTCGAAATCGAGGTTGCCGCGGCCGTGGCCGATGTCCAGGTGGACGCCGCGCTCGACCGCCTCCAGCACCTCCGGGTAGACGTTGCCGGAATCGTCGAGGATGCTCCCGCTGCGGCGCAGGGCGTGGGTCACCACGTCGCCCGGACGGAGCATCTCCAGGATGCGCGCGAGGGGTGAGGTCTGGCCGCCGATGTGCACCATGATGGGCACGCCGGCGCCCTCCGCGGCCAGGCGGGTGAGGCGCATGACCTCAATGTCGTTGCCGCCCGGGATCCCGGCCAGCATGCGCACCTTGAGGCCCACGATCACGTCCCGGTTGGCCTCCACGGTCGCAACGATGGCGTCCGGGTCGATGTACGCAAGGTCGGCCAGCTCGTTGGAGATGGTCATGCCCGGGCTGGACACGTTGAGGAGGGCGTACACGCGCGTCCGCGCGGGCGCCGCCACGTAGGCCTTGAAGCCGGGGAAGGTGGTGGCGCCCGACGAGCCGGCGTCGATGACGGTGGTGACCCCCTTGGCGATCCCGACCACGTCCGGCTCGATGGAAACGCCCGAGACGCCGTCGTAGACGTGCGCGTGGATGTCGATCAGGCCCGGAGTAACGATCATTCCGTGTGCGCGCACCACCTGGCGGCCCTCCGCCTCGGCGATGCGCTCGGCCACGCGCGCCACCCGCCCGTCGATGATGCCGATGTCGCGGGGGGCGTCGATCCCTTCGGCCGGGTCGACCAGCCGGCCATCCACCACCACCGTATCGAACTGGCGCTCCTGCCGTGACCGCAGAGGGAACGGTAGCGCGAGCGCGAGCCCCGCGCCCGCGGCGCCGGCGACGAACTGGCGGCGGGTGGTGGAGCCGGAGAAAGAGAGCGCCGATGCCCGGAACGCTCCCCTGATTGCGGTAGTGTCGTCGCGTGCGGCAGTGCAGCCGGGTCGACGGGACGAGCGAACGCGGAACGATCCTATGGTCGTCGATCGCTCTCCGGGTTTGGTCGAGTCGCCCACTCTCATTTCCCGTGTCCGGCTGCAGCGGCCATCACGCACCGCGTGGCCCTCCTCTCCTGCTCGACACCTGTTCAGTCCTTGTTCGACATCCAGGCAATATACGCGAAGCGGCTGCCGAAAGCCCGAAGGCTCCCGGCAGCCGCCGTCCAACTTGTCCCCTAAGGGGATCGATCAGCCGCCGCCCAACTGGGGAACGTTCTCGTTGCGCTCGCGCTCCGAATCGGGAACGTCGAAGCAGAGGCGCGCCTGACCGTTGACGATGGTGCCGCGCGGGTTGTCGGTGAAGATATAGGAGATGCGCTCGAAGTCGGGCAGTTCGACGTCGCCGGGCGTGTTGTTCTCCGCCCAGCGCCGCTGGTCGCCCAGCGTGCGCGCTTCCAGGAAAAGCTCGATCCCACGCTCGCGCTTGAGGCGCGTCCAGGCCTCCTCAAGACTGTTGGCCTCCCAGGGCGCCAGCGGCGTTCCGCCCGGGTGCAGCATGGTCTCGTTGGTGGTATAGGTGGCCCGCAGGCTGTTGATCGTGGTCATCGCCGCCTGCCAGTTGCCGTTGGTCAACTGGGCTTCGGCCTCGATGAGCCGCATCTCCCGGCCGCTGGCAACGGTGTACGAGTCGTTGGGGTCGTCGTACTTGTTCTGGTTGAACCAGGGAGTCTGGCCGTATCCCAACAGGGAAGCATTGGACCACGGGAAGTTGGGATCCTCGAACCACTCCATGCGGGGGTCCCCGGTCTCCTGGTAGTAGCCGGACGCGCGCATGGGAGCGCCGCCTGCCGACATGTCCGGCTGCGGTCCGTAGTAGGTGTTCCACATGGTGAATGCCAAGTAGGGCGTCCTCGCGTTGGCCCACTGCGGGGTGTTGCGCGTTGTTGCTACGTTGGCATCCGACGCCACTGCGTACTCGAAACTGTTGGGAACCCCGCCGGCGTCCGCCGCCGCGCCGCCCCAGTCGCCCAAGAAGGCGCGTACCGAGGCCCGGCCCGCCGTGGCCGCCATCCTCAGGGTCTCGTTGGGATTGAGGGCCAGGGCAGCGCTGAACTGTTCCTCGGCCCGCCGCAGGTAGTCCGATCCGGGAAGCAGCCCCGAACCGTTGATGACGGCCTCGCACCAGTTCTCCCCCAGAAGCCGGTTCGAGAACCCGGCCCAGACGTTGGCCTGAGCGACGACGTTGTTATCGACATCCTGGTCTGCGAACAGTTCGAGGGCGGTCTCGGCGATGAAGCGTGCCTGCTGGGCGTCATTGAAGTAGCCGGCGAAGCCGCCGGGCTGGATGTATCCGCCCTGTGCGTTCACGCTGTGCCCGTAGGAACCGGTCTGCCCGCCGGGCATGATCTGACGAGTGACGAGCGCGCCCGTGTAGCCGATCCAGCCGATGCCCTCGCTCAGGCGGCGCTGCGAACCGTTGACCAGTCCCTCGCGGGACTCCTCCTCCACCAGGAACTCGTCCTGGATGGGACCGGGGTTGATGACCTCACACGCGGCGACGCCCACGATGGTCGCCACCAGGGTTGCGCTTCTGATTGCGTTCTTTGCGTTCATTTTGCCCTCCCCTTAGAAAGAGATCCGGAGGGACGCATGCAACGTAATCGGCGCCGGCACGGATTCCTCGAAGCCGTAGCCTCCCTGATTCTGATTGCTGTAGTCATTGGCGCCCTGATCGCCGGTCAGCTCAGGGTCCATGTACGGCATCTCGAGCATCCAGAGGTACGAGTTGCGCAGCGCGAGCGTGAAGGTCGCGTTGCTCACCCGCTCGGGGAAGACGGCGTCCACCGGAATGGTGGCGCTCACGGTGCGCAGCTTGAAGAAATCCCCTTTCCACATGTAGCCCTCGCCCTCGCGGGGGTTGCAGCGGGCACGGTACAGGGCTGGCGTATCGGTCCTGAGCTCGACCGAGTTCTGCCAGTCCACGTACCAGGGATAGCACAGGTGCGAGCGGACGCTCCGGCTGATGGACCACACGGCCTCGTTCATGTAGAAGCCGCCCTTGAACTCGCCAGCCGCGGAGAGGGTAATGTTGCCCGGCGTCCGGACCGTCAGGTTCCCGCTGATGAAGTGGGTGGGCAGGTTGGGGCCGTAGTTGTGCGCGTCCCGGTCGAAGTTGGCTTGAGTCTCGGAGCATACCTCCGGTCCCGGACAGTAGTCGGGAGCCGCGATCTCGTCCGGATTCTGCACCAACAGGTCGCGCATGTTGCGCAGCGGACAGCCCTCGTCCCCGTTCGGTCCACAGTCCATCCGTAACGAGTTGGTCCAGGGAATCCCGAGCTCGAGCACCTTGGAGTTGTTGGTGGTCAGCGAGCCGCCGATGTCCACGCCCCAGGTTCGGGTGTCGAGCAGCGTTGCACCCAACTCGAGCTCGATACCCTGGTTCTGGATCCTGCCGACGTTGGTGAGCTGGCTGTTGGTGAACCCGTTCGAAGGGATCTGGGGAACGTTCAGGAGCGCGTCCCTGGTGATCTGGCGGTAGAAGGTGAAGTTGGTGGTGAGGCGGTCTCCCAGCCACGACGCGTCGAATCCGCCTTCGATCTCCTCCGTGACCTCGGGACCGACCTGATCGTTGCCTACGTTTTCGGGCACGAACGCGGGCACGCCAGCCAGCCCCGCCGGGTCCCAGGTGCGCACGGCGTCGAAGGCGCCCGGGGCGCGTCCCGACTGGCCAAAGGCGGCGCGCAGCTTGAACTCGCCCAGATCTGGCCAGAAGGCCTCATCCGAGATGATCCAGGACCCGCTTAGTTTCGGGTACACCTGCAGGCCGAAGCCCTTGCCGAAGGCGCTGTTACCGTCCACGCGCGTCCCCACGGTGATGAAGTAACGGTCGGCAATGTCGAAGACGTTCTGGAAGAAGAAACCGGCGTTCCAGATCTTGGAACGCACCTCGAACGCCTGGGTGACGGCGGCGGAAGTGAGGGTGGGGTCGGCGGCGCCGGGGAAGTTCTCGCCGAAGCCTTCCACCATGCGGTCGTCGTCACCAATCGCCTGGCCGCCCCAGGAGAAGCTTGAGCCTATGGAGGAGGTCAGGTCAAAGCTATAGGTGCCCACGTAGTCGAAGGAGAGCACGCGGTTCTGGAAGGTGTTGTTGAGAAGCGACCCTTCCGGTACCTGCCGCCACGCGTAGGGGCGCAGATTGCGGTGCTCCTGATTTGTCCAGTCGTAACCCACGGTGAACCGGTTGGTCATCCGGTCCAGAGGCTCATAGGTGATGGTCGCGCCGGTAGTGAGCCGCTCGACATCCTGGTCAAGCTGCTGGTCCATCAACTCGTTGAGCACCGCGGGGTCCCCGGTGCCGAAGTAGTTCCGCTCGGCCCGGAAGGCGTTGAGGGTGATGCCCTGGGCGTTGTTCTGCCCGTTGGTCATCGTGAGGATGTTGTTCGCGTACGCAGTGTTCCACTGGACGGTGAGGTTGTTCGCGGGCGTGAAGGTGAAGTTCGCACGCGTGTGGTACTTCTTCTGGCTGTCGTTGGTCACATAGCCCTGCTCACCCAGGAAGCCGCCGGAGACGAAATACTGCAGGTCCTGTCGGCCCCCGCGCACTGAAAGCGAGTAGTCCGTGGTGAACGGCGAGCCCGGATGGTGCTCGCCACAGGACAACGGCCCGGTGCAGAGCCAGGGACCCATGTTGATGTACGGATCGGCGTTGGGGACATCCACGCCGAACTGGCGGCTCCATTGGCTTCCGGCCTTCACCTCGGCCGTCCAGACCGGAGCCCCGGCGGCACCTCTCTTGGTGAACACCTGGATGACGCCGGCGGACGCCTCGGTGCCGTACAGCGTGGTCGCCGCGGAGCCCTTGATCACCTCGATGCGCTCGATGTCGGCCGGGTTGATGTTGTCGAGCGGGCTGACGGCGATGTTGCCGCTGCGTCCGCCCCGCCGATCCGGCGGGTTGATGTCCGGCAGCGGGTCGCTCCGCATGCGCACCCCGTCGATGTAGACGAGCGGGTGGTTGGAGAGGGACTGGCTGCTCTGGCCGCGCAGGCGAATGATCTTCGCCTGGCCCGTGCCGCCACCGCCGTAGACCTCCAGCCCAGGCGCCTGCGACTGCAGGAGGTCGGAGACCAGCACGGGACGGTCGGGAACCTCGGCGACGTTGATCTGGGCGATGGTGTTGCCGATCTCGCGCTGGCGCGCCGCCCCGGCCGTACCGGTCACGACGATCTCGTCGAGGCCGAGCGCCTCCTCGGTCAGGGTGAAGTCCTGCACCAGGGTCTCGCCGGCGGCCACAGTGATCTGCGCGGTGGCCGAGCCCAGGCCGATGCGCTCCGCGCGCATCTCATAGGTGCCCGGTGGCACGTTGAGCAGCACGTAGCGCCCGTTCTGGCGGGTGAGGCTTCCAACGCCGGTGTCGGTGAGGAAGATCTGGACCTCGCCGAGCGGTGCTCCGGAACCCTCCATGGTGACCTGGCCGGTGACCCGGCCCGGGTCCTGCGCCATCGCGGGAAGCGCCGAGATCAGCGCGGCGGCCACGAGCACCACGGCCGAAAGCGCGATCCGACGCCCACCTGGCGACCGGTTCCTGGTTGAACTCGCGAACCTTCGATGCATCATAACAGCCTCCGATGAAGGGGAACGGTAGTCTGGGCTACAACCTACGAGATTAGGCGAGTGCGAGCCCTGCCGTCAAGCTCGGGCGGGCTTCCGAAGCGGCCAGGTCAATGGGCGAAGCGGAGGGTGAATACGCGGCGTCGGCGATCCTCCACCGGGTCAAAGGGCGGATTTGCCACGTCGGGTTGGCGGGCATCGTTCAGGATGAAGACGATGAGCCCGGTGATGGCGGCCGTGGTGGCGCCCACCAGCAGCCCCGTCTTGGCCTTGCTGAGCTCCTGGCGCTCGATCTGAACGATCTCGCCGGCGGGAACACGGATGTCCTGACCCAGCTGCGAGGTGTGGAAGCCCACCTGTCGCCGGACCGTGGGAACACGCACAAAAAGGTCGTCACCGGTGCGGCGCACGAATTCCCCGGAAAGCACAGGCTCGGAAACCATGCTCAGCGCTTCCTCGGCGCCGCCTTCGTTGACCGCGTCCACGCCCGCGCGTGTCAGAAACAGCCGCACCGATTCGCCCGGTGGAACCGCGCCGATCTCGGTGGGCACGTAGTTGAAGCAGCCGGTGGCCGTGGAGAGCACCAGGGCGGCGGCGAGCGTCGGAAGTAGTCGTTTCGGCTTCATGGGCAGACACTGATGGAGTTTCCGAATGTTAATCCTCTCACCATCGGGTCGGCAACGATCGATTCGACGCGGCGCGCGGCCGACAGCGGCGTTGACGGCCCGCATCCGGGCCCCGACAATCCACCATGCCATCGCTCCAGGAACTGCTCGTCGCCTCCAGCCGCACGTTCGCGGTGGGGATCCGCATCTTGCCCCGGCCGCTCCGGCGTGAAGTGACCGTAGCCTACCTACTGTTGCGGGTATCGGACTACCTGGAAGACAACCAGGAGCTGGGCCGCAACGAGAAGGTAGCGCTGCTGGGGAAGTGGCAGAACATCCTCGCGGGGAACGGGGAGCGACAGCCGCTGATCGCGCGTCTGCGTGAGGCCCGGGAGGACACTCCGGACGCGCTGGTGGCCCGGCACTCGGCAAACGTGCTCGAAGGACTGGACGGGCTCGCGCCCCCCGCGAAGGAGATCCTCGTTCGGCGCGTGGGCGAATCGAGCGCCGGGATGGCGCGCTGGACGGAGCGCGGATCGCGCTTCGAGACCGAGGCCGATCTCGACGACTACATGCATGAGGTGGCGGGACGCGTGGGGCATCTCCTCACCGAGCTCTTCACACTGCGGCTCCCGGGGACGAGAAGCGCGCGGGAGCGGATGATGTTGCTCGGGCAGGAGTTCGGGCTGGCGCTGCAGACGGTGAACGTCATCCGCGGGCTCCACGAGGACCGGGATCGCGGCTGGGTGTACGTGCCGTCGGCATTCGTCGCCGATCCGGGCATCCATCCGAGCGAGCTCTTCGACCCGGCCAACCAGGACGCGGCCATGGCGGTGCTGGCCCGGTTGGTGACAAAGGCCGACAGACACCTTGCCGCGGCCCGGGCCTACATCCGGCTGATGCCGAGGCGCTATCACCGGGTGCGGCTTTTCTGCCTGCTCCCCCTGTTCTTCGCGGTACGCACGCTGGCGATCAGCCGGGCCAACCCGGATGTTCTCAGGCGGGAGACGAAGATGACGCGCCGCGAGGTCAGGGCGATTACCCGCCGGGCCATGGTGCTGGGCTTCTCGAATGGGTGGATCGAACGCTACTGCAGGCAGCTGGCGTCTGTGCCGCCCAGGCAGAACGGAGGATCCCCTCGCCCGGCCGCGCACCGGGCGCCACCAGCCCCGCAACGGATATCGAATCCATGAAGCCTCTCGCGTCCTTCCGCGAGGAGTTCCCCGTCTCCCGGACCCACATCTTCCTGAACCACGCGGGCGTGGCGCCCACCTCGACGCGCGTGGTTCGAGCCGTGCACGCGTTCATGGACTCGATCGCGCGCGAAGGCCGGCCCGACTTCGATGCCTGGGAGTCGGTGGCGCAGGACTGCCGGGAGCGGTTCGCGCGACTCATCGGGTGTGAGGCGGACGAGATCGCGTTCGTGCGCAACACTTCGCACGGGCTGTCGCTGCTCGCGTCGGGGCTGGACTGGCGGCCCGGGGACCGCGTTGCGGCGGCGGTCTCGGTGGAGTACCCCTCCAACGTCTACCCCTGGATGGACCTGGACCGGCGGGGGGTCGCGGCGCTCGACGTGATCCGCGTGCACGGCGATGGGACGGTGACGGTGGAGGCGGCGGAGCGGGCGCTCGGTCCCGACACCCGCGTGCTGGCGGTCAGTTCGGCCCAGTACGCCACCGGCGCGGTCACGGATCTCGCAGGGTTGGGGCGGCTGTGCCGGGAACGCGGGGTGCTCCTGTGCGTCGACGGGATCCAGACGGTGGGCGCCCTGCCCATCGACGTGAAGAAGGCGGGGGTCCACTTCCTGTCCGCGGACAGCCACAAGTGGATGCTCGGCATGATGGGCATCGGCGCAGTCTTCGTGGACAGGTCCGTCGTGCGGAACATTCATCCGCCGCTGCTCGGCTGGCGCAGCACGACGGACGCATTCAATTTCGACAGGGTCCACTTCGAGCTACTGGACCACGCGGGGCGCTACGAGGAGGGGAGCCTCGCGTATCCGCTGATCGCCGGCTTCGGCGCAACCCTCGAGCTTCTCGAGGAAGCTGGAGTTCCCGCCATCGCCGAGCACGTGTGCGCGCTGGTGGCCGATCTCGCCGGGCGCCTGGAGCGCCTCGGCTGCGTCACGACGCCCGACGGGAGGAGCCGGCGGCACATTCTGACCTTCCGCCACCCCAACCTCGACAACGACACGCTGCTCGCGGGACTCGAAGGAGCCGGCGTGGTCGCGTCGCTCCGGCGGGATCGCATTCGGGTGGCGCCGCACCTCTACAACACCCACGGAGAAATGAGACGGGTGGCCGACGCCGTGGGCGCGTTGCTCCCCGCCAGCGCAGGATAGCCACGGGACAAGCAGACGAGCATCGAGATATGGAGACGAGTACCCCGGGGAGAAACCGGGTACCGCAGGGAAAGCGAGCTTCGGGGAGGACCCAGCCATGAGGAGATCGGGATGAGACACGCGACGACGGCGGCGGCGATGACGACGAGGGGATCCAACGCCCCGGAGACGGGAGAGCCCACGAGCCCGACCAATGGGCGCAGGCGCTTGACCACCAGGCTGGGCAGGGCCCCGGCGGCCAGGCTGCCCGCGGCCGCGAGCGGGCTGGTGGCGGCGCTCGCGCTGGCGCTTTCCGCAACGGTGCTGACCGCGAGCCCGGCGGCCGCGCAGGACCGGCAGGGCGACGCCGGCGCGCTGCCCACCATCGAAGAGAGGACCTCCTCCATGGAGCTTATGGACGGCTTCCTTCCCATGTACTGGGATGATGCGGGCGGCAGGATCTGGCTGGAGGTCGCGCAATGGGACACCGACGTGCTGCACGCCTCCGGGATCGGGGCGGGCCTCGGGTCGAACGACATCGGCATCGACCGCGGCCAGCTGGCCGGCTCACGCATTGTTCGCTTCCACCGCGTGGGTCCGAAGGTCCTGATGATCCAGCCCAACTACCGGTTCCGCGCGACCAGCGACAACGCCGCGGAGCGGAAGGCGGTGGAGGACGCCTTCGCGCCCTCGACGCTGTGGGGCTTCGAGGCCGCGGCCGAGACCGGTGACCGCGCGCTGATCGACTTCACCCCCTTCCTGCTGCAGGACATCGCCGGCTTCGCGGGGCGCCTGCGGCCCGGCACCTACCGCCTCGATCAGAGCCGCAGCGCCGTGTACATGCCGATGGTGATGAACTTCCCGGAGAACACCGAGATGGAGGCGTCGCTGACCTTCGTGCGCCAGGACGGAGGCGTGGCCGGCGGCCGCTTCGGCGGCGGAGGCGGAGGCGCCTTCGAGGGCGTCGGCAACGTCGCGGCCAACGCCGGTGCGGCCACGGTGCGCATGCACCATTCCTTCATCCAGCTGCCCGAGTTGGGCGAATACACGCCTCGCGCACACGACTCCCGCTCCGGTTACGGCGGCATGTCCTTCCAGGACTACTCCGCAGCGCTGGACGAGCCCATGACCCAGCGCTTCATCCGCCGCCACCGGCTCGAGAAGCGGGATCCGAACGCGGCCATGAGCGAGCCCGTGGAGCCCATCGTCTACTACCTCGATCCCGGGACGCCGGAACCGGTGCGTTCCGCGCTGCTGGACGGGGCCCGGTGGTGGAACCAGGCCTTCGAGGCGGCGGGCTTCATCGACGCCTTCCGGGTGGAGATCCGGCCCGAGGACGTGAGCAGCCACGACGTGCGCTACAACGTCATCAACTGGGTGCACCGATCGACGCGGGGCTGGAGCACGGGCGGCTCGATCACCGATCCGCGCACCGGCGAGATCCTCAAGGGGAACGTGACGCTGGGCTCGCTGCGGGTGCGCCAGGACTACATGATCGCCGAGGGGCTGCTGGCGCCCTACGAGAACGGGGATGAGGACGCGCAGGATATCTCGGAGTGGGCGCTGGCGCGCATCCGGCAGCTGTCGGCGCACGAGGTGGGGCACACGCTGGGGCTGGGCCACAACTACTACGACAGCGATATGGGGCGCATCTCGGTGCTGGACTACCCCCATCCGCTGATCACCTGGGATGGCAGCGAGTTCGACTACTCGGAGGTGTACGACACCGATATCGGCGAATGGGACAATGTAGCGATCCAGTACGGCTACTCCGTCTTCCCCCCGGGAGTGGACGAAGCGGCGGAGCTGGACCGGATTCTGGATGAGGCCTGGGAGCAGGACATCCGCTACTTCACCAACCAGGACGCGTCGGCGCACGCCCGCGTCGACCAGTGGTCGAACGGGACGGATGCGGGCGCAGAACTGGACCGCATGCTGGACGTGCGGCGCGCGGCCATGGAGCGCTTCGGCGAGCGCGCGATCCGCACGGGTACGCCGATGGCGCAGATGGAAGAGGTGCTGGTACCGCTCTACATGCACCATCGCTACCAGGTGACCGCGGCCGCTTCGGTGCTGGGCGGGCTGCACTACACCTATGCAACCCGGGGCGACGGGCTGGAGCCGGTGCGGCCGGCCTCGGCGAGCGAGCAGAAGCGGGCGCTCGACGCGCTGGTGCGGTCGGTGCTGCCGGCCGAACTGACCATCCCGGCGAGGGTCCTGGACCAGTTGCCGCCCCGTCCCGCCGGCTACGGCCGCAACCGCGAGCTCTTCCCGCGTTACACGGGATCGATGTTCGACGCCGTCTCGCCGGCGGTGGTGGCGAGCGCCCACGTGGTGGGCGAGGTGCTGGAACCGAGCCGGTCGGCGCGCCTGCTGGAGCAGAACGCGCTCGACTCGTCGCTGCCGGGTCTTGGCGACGTGATCGGGGCGCTCACGGCGGTGGGCAACCCGGACCCGGCGGACTCGCCCTACGAGGCGGAGGTGCGGCGCGCGATCGGCCGGGTGGTCGCGGAAGGGCTGATGAGCCTGGCGGGTGGAGCCGCCATGCCGCAGGTAAGGGCGGTGGCGGCCCAGCATCTGGGATGGCTCGGCGACGCGTCCGAGACGCGGTCGATGGGCGACGACCACAACGCCGCGCACTTCGCCCTGCTGGCCCGCGACATCCGGCGCTTCGAGGAACGGCCCCACGAGCCCTGGGCCCCGCTGGTGACGCCGGATGCGCCTCCCGGAGCACCCATCGGGACCGCGCCCACGGACTGGACCGGGTTCGGGACGGGACTGGGGGGCACGCTCGCGGCTCGGGCGGGGCTCGCGGACCTCACCTGGCTGGACAAGCTGGTGCCGTTCTGCGCCTACGAGCAGTGGTGAGCGTCAGCCGGGACTGACGGGCCCGACGGCGTCCCGGGATCTGCCCGGGGCGCCGTCGGGCGGGTCGGCTCAGCGCAGGACGCGGAAGATACGGTCGGCGAGCGTCGTCATCAGCGGCGTGCCGACCGCCAGCAGGACGATCCCCGCGGTTTCCGCGGGCCGGGAGCCATTGCTCTTGCCCTCGATTACGAGGAGGTAGCCGGCCGTCGCCGCCATCGCGCTTCCGAGCGCGGCGGGGAGGAACCGTCCTCTGGAGCGGCTGGTCTGGCCGGCCCACCCGGCCGAGTAGCCTCCCGCCGCGCTGGGCAGGGCCAGCGCCAGCACGCCTGTGCCCGTCGTCAGGACGCCGGTGCAGCGCGGGCGCAGGCCCCCGATGCCGGTATCGATATCGAGGCACTGGTTGGCCAGACCGAGACCGAGCGCCAGGCCGACCGCGTTCCCCACGAAGGAGCTGAGGAAGACCCGCTCCCATCCGTAGCGCTCCTCCTCCATAGACCAGTCGAAGCCGGTCGCCAGACGATCGGTGGCGGTTTCGCGTTGACGCTGCGGCCCGGTCTTGGTCTCCACCAGGAGGGCGCCTCCTCCCGCTGCCATGCCGAACCGGGTCGACGCCTGCAGGGGCGACAGCAACTCCACGCGCGCGATGTCCTCGAGGGGCATCGAGAAGTAGAGCAGCGACGGCACCGCCGCCCGGACTCCATCCACGTAGATGGATACGTCGTTACACCCGCCTTGCGCCGACGTGGAACGGTATTCGACGCAGGAGCCGGTTCGCCCCGAGCGGACGCGGAGGCCCGGCAGGTGCTGCGCGAGCACGTCGGACAGGCCGAGTCCGCGGCGGGCGGCTTCGCTGAGCTGCGCCGGCCCGACCTCGTTCATGGAATGGCCGGTGGAGATCCTCCTCTGCTCCAGCTCCGTGACCGCCTCCACGACGAGGGGCTCGAGTTCGATCGTGCGCGGTGCCAGGCGCACGTCGAGGCGGAGGTCCTCGCCCGGATTCACCGCGATCTCGTGAGACTGGTCGCCATAGGCGAGATGCTCCACCACCAGGATGTGCGCCCCCTCCGGGACCACCTCGAACCGGAACATTCCGGCTGCGTCGGTCACGGTGGAGATGCCGAGATCCTGCAGGCGCACGACGACGTCGGCGATCGGCCGGGAGTTCTCGTGCTCCAGCACCCGTCCGGTCAGGGCTCCGCTTTGCTGGGAGACTGCCTCGGTTGCGGATAGCAGCGACAGGAGGCACAGCAGGGCCGCGCGGAAAGCCGCAGGAGCACAACTGGCGAGCGCGCGCCGCGCCGCAACCGAGGATCCCGAATGTGCGGCGGTTGGCGCCGGTCGGACCGGCCGGAGGGAAGTCATGCGCGAGCCTGTCGGGGAAAAGCGTGCCAAGTCGAAATACCCTGAGCCGATCCGGCGCGTTCCGATACGGCTGGGCCCGGGATCTCTCCGAAGCTAGCGCGGGCGCACCCCCGAAGCTAACGCCGGGGGGCCGACGAGGGCCCTATGTCCACCCGGATGTCGCGCCACTTTCCCTGACGATAACGCGCGACGCTCAGCAGGCAGCGGGCGGCGTGCCCCAGCAGAATCGCGATCCAGACGTCGGCGGGTTCGAGCCCGCGCAGCTGCTGGAGGATCGCCAGAAGGCCGAGGGGGATCACCACCTGGGAGATGATGGAGATGAACAGCGGGCTGCGTGTGTCGCCGCTCCCCTGCAGTCCGCCGGTGTATGTGAGCGCGACGGTCACGAAGAGCCCGGACACGCTCAGGAAGCTCAGGAGCTGGATTCCCAGGCCGACCACCACGGGATCCTCCATGCCGAAGACGGCGAGCAGGGCATCGGGAATCAGCACGAACATGGCTCCCACGGCCAGCGCGACCAGCAGGCCGATGCGCGAAGACACCCTCACTCCGTGGATGGCCCGTTCGGGACGGCCCGCGCCCAGATTCTGCCCCGCCACCGCTGCGGTCGCGCCCATGAGCCCGATGGATGTCCACGTGATCAAAGAGAAGAGCTGGACGTATCCCACGGCATAGGCGGCCTGCGCCTCCGCGCTCAGGGCGAGGGAGCCGATGAAGCGCAGCAGCAGCACGCCGGCGATGTTCATGACCACGCCCTGGACGCCCGCGGGAAGTCCGAAACGGAAGAGCTGGCGAATGATGCGCCAGTCGGGCGCGAGCGACATGCCTCGTTCGAAGGCGACCACGTGCCGCCGCGAGAGGAGCAGCCAGAGCACGACCCCGCTGATGATCGCGCCGGATATCACCGTGGCCATCGCCGCCCCGGCGGTGCCGAAAGAGGGGATCGGCCCCAGCCCGCGGATCAGGATCACGCACAGCGTGATGTTGAGCGAGGTCAGGCCCACGCCCAGCCGAAGCGGGGTGCGGGCGTCTCCGGCCGCGCGGAACGCTCCTCCGGCCATGAAGAACATCATCATGCCGAAGCTGAAGACGAAGAGGATGCGCAGGTACGGGAGGGCTTCCGCCTGGACTTCCGGAGTCGCGCCCACCAGTCCCACCAGGGAAGGGGCCAGGAAGTACCCGAGAGGCGCGACGATCCCGATCGAGAGAGCCGCTGCCGTCAGGAAGGCCTGGTATACGGTGCGGTTGACCTTCTCCTTTTCGCCCGCCCCGGCGAAGCGGGCCACCAGGATGCCCATCCCGGTGAAGAGCGAAGAGATGAAGACGATGACGACGAGGTAGATCTGCGACGATATGCCGATGGCGGCGTTGCCGGCGTAGCCGACGTAGTTGCCCACCATGACGTGTCCGACCAGGCCCTGCATGCCGGCGATCACGTTCTGCAGCATGGTCGGCCAGGCCAGCTTCCAGACGGCTCGCGGGACCGGCCCTTCTACAATGCTGCGGTCGAAGGGGCGTCCGCCGGGCCGCCGGGGCATGGGCTGACCGACCCCGCCGGGATCAGGACTGCGCGCGTTTTCCGCGGACGACGCGAAGGAGTTTCGCCAGCGGGTCGTACGCCCTGTCCACGACGCGCTCCTTCAGGGGGATGATGGCGTTGTCGGTGATGGTGATGCTCTCCGGACACACCTTGGTACAGCACTTGGTGATGTTGCAGTAGCCCACGCCCTGATCCTTGCGCAGCGCCTCGAGCCGGTCCCCGGTGTCGAGCGGGTGCATCTCGAGCGCGGCCACATGCACCATGTAGCGGGGGCCGATGAACTCCTCGTGCAGGTGGTGGTCCCTCAGCACATGACAAACGTCCTGGCACAGGAAGCACTCGATGCACTTGCGGAACTCCATCACCCGGTCGACGTCCTCCTGGAAGATCTCCCAGGTGCCGTCGTCGTGGTCGGGCTCGCGGGGCTGGAAGGCGGCGATGTTCTCCTTGACGCGGTAGTTCCAGGAGACGTCGGTGACCAGGTCGCGCACCAGCGGAAAGGCCTTCATCGGCTCGATGGTGACCGGCTCATCCATGGGAAGGTCGCTCAGGCGGGTCATGCACATGAGTTTGGGCATGCCGTTCACCTCCGCGGAACACGACCCGCAGCGGCCCGCCTTGCAGTTCCAGCGCACCGCCAGGTCGTTCGCCTGCTCGGCCTGGATCCTGTGGACGGCGTCGAGCACCACCATCCCCGTGGTGGTCTCGATCGTGTAGTCCTGGAATCCCCCGGTCTCCCCGTCCCCTCTCCAGACCCTGAACGTGCTCTCGGCCATTATCCCTGTTCCTCGATGATTCGGCGCAGCCGCCCGGGCAGCTCGCGGACCGGTTCCCTGCGACTCTTCATGTTCCCGTCCGCACCCTTCCACAACACGAGGTTGTAGCGGCCCCAGTCAGGATCCTTCGCCGGGTAGTCGACCCGGGAATGAGCGCCCCGGCTCTCCCTGCGTCCGATCGCGGCACGGGCGGCGGCTTCCGAGACGGCCAGCAGGTTGTCGAGATCGAGGGCCGTGTGCCAGCCGGGGTTGTATTCCCGGTTGCCCGTCACGGCGACGTTCGCAGCCCGCTCCCTGAGCGCCTCGATGTCCTCGAGAGCCGACGCCAGGTCGTCCTCGGTGCGCACGATCCCGACCTTGTCCTGCATGAGCTTCTGGAGGTCTTCCTGTACCTGATAGGGGCCCTCTCCGCCGTCGTTGCCGAACGGGGCCAGGGAATGGCGTTCGGCCTCCGCGACCTGCCACTCGTCGAGCGACGGGGCGGCGTTCTCGACGGCGAAACGGGCCGCGTACTCGCCGGCCCGCTTGCCGAAGACCAGCAGGTCGGAGAGGGAGTTGCCGCCCAGGCGGTTGGCGCCGTGCAGCCCCGCCGCGCACTCCCCGGCGGCGAACAGGCCCGGCACGTTGGACATCTGGGTATCCGCGTCCACCCGCACGCCGCCCATCACGTAGTGGGTGGTGGGTCCGACCTCCATGGGCTCCTTCGTGATATCGATGTCCGCCAGGGCCTTGAACTGGTGGTACATCCCCGGGAGCTTCCGGCGGATGTGGGCCGGGGCATCGGAGATCTTCTCCGCGATCCAGGCGATGTCGAGGAACGCTCCGCCGTGCGGACTGCCGCGGCCCTCCTTGACCTCGCGCACGATGCAGCGGGCGACGTGGTCGCGGGTCAGCAGCTCCGGGGGCCGGCGCGCGTCGCGGTCGCCGATGACGTAGCGCCACCCCTCCTCGGGGGAGTCGGCGGTCTGGTCCTTGTAGAGGTCCGGGATGTCGTCGAACATGAACCGGCGCCCCTCGGAGTTGCGCAGCACGCCCCCTTCCCCGCGCACCCCCTCGGTGACCAGGATGCCGCGCACGCTCGGGGGCCAGACCATGCCCGTCGGATGGAACTGGACGAACTCCATGTCCACCAGTTCCGCCCCGGCCTCGTAGGCGAGGGCGTGCCCGTCCCCGGTGTATTCCCAGCTGTTGGAGGTGATCTGGTAGGCCTTGCCGATCCCCCCGGTGGCCAGCACCACGGCCTTCGCCTCGAAGACCTGGAAACGCCCCCGCTCGCGGTCGTAGGCGAAGGCGCCCGCCACCCGGTCGCCGTCCAGGAGCAGCCGCGTCACGGTGCACTCCATGAAGACGTCCATGCCCTGGTGGATGCCGTGGTCCTGCAGGGTGCGGATCATCTCCAGGCCGGTGCGGTCGCCAACGTGGGCGAGGCGCGGGTAGGCGTGGCCGCCGAAGTTGCGCTGCAGGATGCGCCCGTCCGGGGTGCGGTCCATGAGGGCTCCCCAGGCCTCAAGCTCCCTGACGCGATCTGGAGACTCCTGGGCGTGCAGCTCGGCCATGCGCCAGTCGTTCAGGTACTGGCCGCCACGCATGGTGTCGGCGAAGTGCACCTCCCAGCTGTCGCGCTCGTCGACGTTGGAGAGCGCGGCCGCCACCCCGCCTTCGGCCATGACGGTGTGCGCCTTGCCGAGCAGAGACTTGCACACCAGCCCCACCGAAGCGCCCGCGGCGGCGGCTTCGATGGCCGCCCGCAGCCCCGCGCCTCCGGCGCCGATGACCAGGACGTCGTGTTGGTGCCGCTCGAACTCGGCCATCAGAGGATCCTCCAGTCGGTCCAGATGCCCATGGAGCAGAGGCGCACGTAGACGTCGCTGAAGCCCACCCAGACGAGGCTCAGCCAGGCCCAGAGCATGTGGCGCCGGTTGAGGCAGCTCACACACTTGTGCGCCTGCTGGCGCACAGGTTTCGCGGAGAGCTTGTCCAGTCCACCACCGACCAGGTGGCGCAGCGAATGGCACCCAAAGACGTAGCCGGCCAGCAGCACGACATTGATCGCCAGAACCAGCGATCCGATCCCGACGCCGAACGATTCGCCACCGCCGGGCGCCTCAAACCAGAAGCCCTTCCAGGCGTCGTAGGAGAGGATCACGATGAAGATGAGAGCGACGTAGAGGAAGTAGCGGTGGATGTTCTGCACGATGAGCGGGAAAGAGTTCTCGCCCAGGTAAGCCTTCCGCGGCTCTCCGACGGCACACGAGGGCGGGTCGGCCCAGAAGGCCTTGTAGTAGGCGCCCCGGTAGTAGTAGCAGGTCAGGCGGAAGCCGAGCGGGGCCCACAGGATGAGGTAGGCGGGGGACCAGGGGAGCCATCCCAGCCACGACTCCTCCCACCAGGCCGGGCGCGGCCCCAGCCACGCGTGGTGGGAGTCGCCGAAGAGCTCCGGCGAGTAGTAGGGCGAAAGGTAGTTGCCGAAGGAATAGAATTCGCCCTGGAAGACCGCCCAGGTTGTGTAGACAATGAACGTGCTGAAGACGAGAAAAACGGCCAGCGGCTCCGCCCACCACCTGTCTCGGCGCATGGTGCGCCCGAACCGGTTGCGGGCGGGAACGGAGGTCGGGGTCCGGACCGGAAGCGAGGTCGTGCCTGACGCCATTCCTATCCTCCTGCGAGCGCCCGTGGGGCGCTTCTGTAAGATCGTGGGCGGACCTGCCGGTCCTCCGTGCGGGGCTCGCCCGTCCGCCTGCCGGGGCACTCCCGCCGGAATCCGGAGCGCCCGGCGTGCAGAAGAATATCCCCGGGGCGCGCATTCGCCAATACGGGTCGAGGGGACGCGGGGACCGACAGGAGAACGCGCCGGGCCGCGAGACGAGAACCCGAGGGGCCACGCCATGCGGGTGGCCGGGCCGCCGGATGAGGGCGCGGGACGCTACTTCGGCGACGGGCGTGGCCCGGCGGGGCCCCCGATTGCGCAGGCCCGGCGCCAGACGGCGTCGAACATCTCGGGCGTGAGCTTGCCGGTGAAGGTGTTCTGCTGGGAGGGATGGTAGGAGGCCAGGACGGTCAGGCCGGGCCGGATGGGCACCTCCACCGCGTGGCCGAAGCGGGGCATGGGTCTGGGAAGCGTCTCGCCCCGGTCGCGCAGCAGCCGGAGCACCACCGAGAAGGCGAAGGCGCCGAGCGCGACGACCACGCGCAGGTTGGGCAGAAGATCCCATTCGCGCTCCAGGAAGGGCCGGCAGGCGTCGCGCTCCCTGGTTGTCGGCCGGTTCTTCGGCGGGGCGCAACGGACAGCGGCCGTGATCCAGGCGCCGTTGAGGGTGAGCCCGTCGCTGCGCGACGTCGAGTCCGGCTGCGAGGCAAGACCCGCCCGGTGGAGCGCGCCGTAGAGCAGATTGCCGGAGGCATCGCCGGTGAACATGCGGCCGGTACGGTTGGAGCCGTGTGCGCCCGGCGCGAGCCCCACGATCACCAGCCAGGCGGCGGGGTCTCCGAATCCGGGCACCGGCCGCCCCCAGTACTCCTCCGTCGCGTAGGCGGCCCGTTTCGTACGCGCGACCTGCTCGCGCCACTCGACCAGCCGCGGGCAGCGGCGGCATGCGCTCACTTCGGTGGCGAGGGCGGTGAGGGGATGGGTGGGGGTCACTGTCGGGGGCCGGGACGGTCAGTCGGGGAAGCGGGCCGCGCGGTCATTGCGGGCGATGGCACGGACCAGGCTTCACGTTCGGCCGCGAGTGCGGCGAGTTTGCGGGCGGGGGAACTCACCGGACCGGACCGGCATGCAGGTGCAGCACGCCCGGCGTGCCCGAGGCTGCGCCTTCCGTCAGAACCCTGCCGACCACGATCGCGTGTGGGCACCCGGCGGCGCGAAGGGCTTCCACACAGGCCTCGGCCCGGTCGGCCGGGATGCTGGCAAGCAGCCCGCCCGCGGTCTGCGGGTCGAAGAGGAGCTGGGCCGCGGGCTCGCCGGTCACATCGGGGTCGGCGCGCACCGATTCCAGCGCGCGCAGGTTCTGGTCGTGGAGCGAGGAGAAGATGCCGAGCCGGGCCACCTCGCGCGCCCCGTCCAGGAAGGGCACGTCGGCGAGACCGAGCGAGACCTCGACCCTGGACGCGCGCGCCATTTCCAGCAGGTGGCCGGCGAGCCCGAAGCCGGTCACGTCGGTGGCGGCGGTGGCTCCGTGTTCGCCGAGGATCCGCGCGGCGGGCCGGTGGGACTCCTGCATGAGGGCGAGCGCGGCGTCGATCCACAGGCTTTGCGCGCGACCGCGCATGTCGGCGGCCAGGATCACGCCGGTGCCGACCGGTCGGGTGAGCACCAGCCGGTCGCCCGGACGCATACCCGACTTTCGCAACAGATCTTCGGGGCGCGCCGTCCCGGTTACGGAGAAGCCCATGGCGAGCTCTCTCCCCTCGCTCGTGTGTCCGCCCACCAGCGCCAACCCGTCGCGCTCGAGGACCGTGAGCGCCCCGGCCATGAGCTGGGTGAGGTCCTCTTCCATCTTCTCTTCCGCGGCGAGCGGCAGCGTCACCATCGCCATCCCCGCCAGCGGCTCGGCACCCATCGCGAAAACATCGCCGAGCGCATGGTTGGCGGTGATGCGGCCGAAGAGGAAGGGATCGTCGATGAAGGAGCGGAAGAAGTCGACGCTCTGCACGGCCACTTGTCCCGCGGGAACCTGCACCACGGCCGCGTCGTCGGGGGCGTCCAGCCCGACCATCACGCCCGGATGACCGGTGGCGCCCAGCCGGGCCAGCGAACGGAAGAGCAGCTCGCTGCCCACCTTGGAGCCGCATCCTCCGCAGCGCATCGCCGGACCGGGGCCGACGGACCCCCCGCGCCATCCCCCGGACCCGGCCTTCGACGAGCCAGCCGGCGCCGGGCCATCATCGACACGCTCGCCATCCATCGATGGCAGCTCGGTGTAGTCCCGGATGAAGCGCCGGTCGATGCGGTCCTTCCAGGTCCAGACCCAGCGACCTGCGACCGTCAGTCCGTTGCGGGCTGCGACGGCATGGCGCCGGCCCGTGGAGATCAGGCTCAGGTACTCGCGCTGGGGCCGGAAGCCGGCGAGGGACGCCCCGCGCAGGCGGCGCTCGAGGTTGCGGGCCAGAGGCGGCCCCTGGCGAACCGCAAAGACGCCCGCCTTCGGACGCGGATATCCTTCGACCGCGGCGATATCCCCGGCGGCGAAGACATCGGGATGGGACAGCGTCTGCAGGGTGTCGCGCACCCGGATGAAACCGCGCTCATCCACCTGCAGGCCGGATTTCCGGGGCCAGTCCGGGGCTCCCGCGGTCGTAACCCAGAGCAACTCGTCGAAGGTGGCGCGGGCGCCGTTGCCGAAGTGCAGGCGCGAACCGTCCACGCGCACCACCCGGTGATCGGTGTGGACCACGATGCCGCCGTCCTCGAGGATGCGCGCGAAGCGCGTGCGCATGCGCACGGGGTATGCGGGGAGGATCTCGCTTGAATCGGTGAACAGCTCGATGCGCACATTGTCGCCGGCCCGTCCGGCGGCCTCCGCGGCGCGCGCGAGCCCGTAGCGGATCGAGAGCGCGATTTCCACTCCTCCGGCGCCGCCGCCCACAATCCCGATCGAGACCGGGTGGGACGTGCCGGCGACACGCTCCCGGAGCCGCGTCCAGCGGGCGAAGAAGCCGTCGATGGGCTTGACCGGGACGACCGAGTCCTCGGCACCGGCCACTCGTCGTACTCCGGGCGCCGAACCCGTATTCAGCGAGAGCAGGTCGAAGGCCACCGGCGGACGCCCCGCGCACAGCACCCGCTTGTTCTCAAGATCGACCCCCACCAACTGGTCCCGGAGAAACCGGGCCTGGGCGAAACGGGCGAGCGGAGCCAGGTCGATATGCGCGTCCGCAAACGTGTAGTGGCCCGCGATCAGCCCCGGAAGCATCCCGGAATAGGGGGCGTTCGACTCGCGCGAGATCAGCGTAACCCGAACTCCGGGCATCGGCTTCATGCCGAAGTGCTTGAGCACGGCGACGTGGGTGTGCCCGCCGCCGACCAGCACGAGATCCCTGGTCACCGGTGGAGGCGGCGAGTGCATGGCGTCCCTGCGCATGGACTCAAGATGCCGCCGCATCGCGGCACCGTTCAAGGTTCGGGTCCCGGAGGACAGGCGCGGACAGGAGGGATTCCCCTCCCATTCCGCCCCGGGAAGCCTACCGCCCCGGCCGGTCTCCGCGCGCGGCAAGCTCCGATGGAAGCAGCGCCGCGTGCATGAACTGGTGAAGCGGGGTGGCCACCCCGCACTCGCGCCCGAGGCGGACCACCGCGCCGCTCAGCTGTTCCAGCTCCGAGGGCCGGCCGGCGGCGATGTCGCGGTGCATGGAGGGGATGGAACCGCAGGGGAGACCATCCAGGAAGGCCAGCGAAGCCGCGATTACGCCGTCCGGCAGGCGCACCCCGCGGGCTGCGGCCACGGCGGCGGTCTCCTCCATCGAGCGGCGCAGAAGGTCCCGTGCGGGCGGGGTGGCGCGCACCTCGCCAAGCGGTACCCGGGCCACCGAACACACCCCGCTCACCGAGGCCATGAGGAGGAGCTTGTGCCACAGTTCCGCCTCGATGTCGTCGGAGACCACAACGGACACGCCCGGGGCCTGCTCCAGCGCTGCCGCAAGCCGGTCGCAACGGCCGGTGCGTCGCCCGTCGCGCTCCCCCATCACGATCACGGGGTCGATGCCCGTGTGGCGGATGCGGCCGGGCTCGACCAGCTCGCACAGGATGCGGGTGAGACCGCCGGCCACCGCCTCGGCAGGCAGCGACCGTTCCAGCTGCGTCGCCGCCTCCACTCCGTTCTGGAGCGGAACCACCACCGTGTGCCGGCCCACCAGCGGCCGGAGTGCCCGGCCGGCCGCCTCGACCTGCCAGGTCTTGGTCGTCACCAGCACCGCGTCCGTTTTCCCGAGCGACGCGGGGTCATCGGTGGCGGCGACACGGTCCAGGCGCACGTCCCCCGCGATGCTCTCGATCCGCAGACCGCCCGACCGCAGCGCCGCCAACTGTGGTCCGCGCGCGACGAAGACGACGTCCTCTCCCGCCTCGACCAGGCGAGCTCCGAAGTAGCCGCCGACGGCTCCGGCCCCATGGATCACGATTCGCATGGCCAACTCCCCGAGACAGGCCCCAAGACGCCGCGCGCGACACGGCGGCACCGGCACGGCGGGCGAAGACGGTCCCGCCTGCGCCCGAGCGGCCACACCGGCCAACCCGCCCTTTCGCACGCCGGGACAATTATCTTTGAGGCGCGAAAAAGAAAGCTCTGCATCCCAGGAGCTGCATCCCAACATCCGGAGGTTCCCGGCATGTCCAACCGGTTTCGCGTCGAGCGTGATTCGCTGGGCGAAGTCCATGTCCCCGCCGACGCCCTCTACGGCGCCCAGACGCAGCGCGCCTTCGAGAACTTCCCCATAAGCGGCCAGCGTTTCGGGCGCGGGTTCATCCAGGCGCTGGGGCTGATCAAGAAGTCGGCCGCGCGCGTCAACCGCGAACTGGGATACCTCGACGGCCACACGGCGCGGGCAATCGCCGCCGCCGCCACCGAGGTCGCCCGCGGGGACCGGGACGGCGAGTTCGTGCTCGACGTCTACCAGACCGGCTCCGGGACGTCCTCCAATATGAACGCCAACGAGGTGATCGCGGCGCTCGCCAACCGCATCCTGGAGGGCTCCGGGGCCGCGCCCGTGCATCCTAACGACCACGTCAACTTCGGCCAGTCTTCCAACGACGTGATTCCTACCGCCATCCACGTCTCCGCGCGTACAGCCATCGAGGAGGAGCTGATTCCCGCGCTCGGTCACCTGCGCGGTCTGCTCGCGGCGAAGGCCGAAGCCTTCGACGGCGTGCTCAAGTCGGGCCGCACCCACCTGATGGACGCGACGCCGGTGCGGCTGGGGCAGGAGTTCGGCGGCTATGCCATGCAGGTCACGCGCGCCATCGAGCGCCTTCGGCACGCCTCGGCGGAGCTGGCCGAGCTGGCGCTGGGCGGCACCGCGACCGGAACCGGCATCAACACCCACCCCGACTTCGCGCGTCTCACCATCGAGCATCTCTCCCGCGAGACCGGCCTCGCGTTTCGGGAAGCGGAGAACCATTTCGCGGCACAGGGCTCCCAGGACGCCTGCGTGAGCGCCTCCGGAGCCCTGAACGCGGCCGCATCCGGCCTGATGAAGATCGCCGACGACATTCGCTGGCTCTCGTCGGGCCCGACTTCGGGGATTCACGAAATCCGGCTTCCCGCCGTCCAGCCGGGGAGTTCAATCATGCCCGGCAAGGTGAACCCGGTCATGTCGGAGGCGCTGATGATGGTCGCGGCCCGCGTGGCCGGGAACCACACCGCCGTTACCATCGCCGGAAGCCGCGGCAACTTCGAACTGAACGTGATGCTGCCGGTCATCGCTCACTCGCTGCTGGAGTCGATCACGCTGCTCGCCGGGGCGAGCCGCGCCTTCGCGGACCGGTGCGTCGCCGGCATCGAGGCCAACCGGGAGCGGGCGCGCGAACTGCTCGACCGCAACCCCGCGATCGCGACCGCGCTCAACCCCTACATCGGCTACGACGCGGCCGCCAGGGTGGCCAAGCAGGCCGCCCGCGAGGGCAGGGCGGTGCGCGAGATCGTGCAGGCGAGGGGTCTGCTTGACGAGGAGACCCTGGAGGAGGCGCTGGACGTGCGGGGGATGACGGAGCCCGGGCTGCCGGCAAAGGAGTAGCCGAGCGCCCTCTCTTTTCCCGACCGGGAATATTTCGTTGGCGAGGATTCGCCGCGGCCACGATTGCTCCCGATCGGGAATAAACCGGTTGGCGCAACGGCGACGCGCTCGTATTTTTCCCGATCGGGAAAGAATCACCGCACCGACCCGCTCATCCTTCATCGAGGCCCTTCCCATGACTCGTACCCCCATGACTCCCACGGAGATCGGAAGGATTGTCCGCGCCACTCGCCGAGCGCAGGGTCTCCGCCAGGACCAGTTGGCAGGTGCCGCCAACGTGGGACCGCGCTTTCTTTCCGAGCTTGAGGCGGGCAAGAAGACCGCGCAGGTCGGCAAGGTGCTCGGGGTGCTCGCCGCCCTGGGTTGCGAACTGAGCATCAAGTCTCCCGACCCACCTGAGGACCGGCCTGACGCATGACGCGCTCGCTGACGGTATGGTGGGACCGCAACGTCGTCGGCTCGCTGGCCCTCGACCGACACGGCACCATGCGGTTCGCGTACGCTCCCCGCTGGCTGGCCGAGGATTCTGCTCCGCCGGTGTCTTTTTCCCTGCCGAAGCGACCGGCGTCCTTCAGCACGCGCGAGTGCCTGCCCTTTTTTGAGGGCCTGCTGCCGGAGGGAGCGCAGCGAGATGCCGTAGCCGCCGCTCTCGGCGTCTCACCCGCGAATCCCTTTGGATTACTGTCGCAGCTGGGAGCGGAGGTGGCCGGGGCGCTTTCGCTATTGCCCGAAGGGGAGGCGCCTCCTCCGCGCCGCGCGGCGGAACCGCCCGAGCCCCTGTCGGCTGAAGCACTCCTTCAACTCCTCGACACCATCCGAACCCGACCGTTCCTGGCCGCGCGTCGGGGCACCCTGCGCCTCTCGCTGGCAGGCGCTCAATCCAAAATGCCGGTCATCGCCATCAACAGCGCCGTGGCGCTCCCTTCTCCGGGACAACCCAGCACCCACATTCTGAAACCATCCAGTGCGCGCTTCCCCTCGCTAACGGAAAACGAGGCGTTCGCCATGCGTCTCGCGTCACGCATGGGGCTATCGGTGGCTCCCGTCCAGCCCGGCGTGGTCGCCAGCCGGTCTTTTCTGCTCGTCGAGCGGTACGACCGACGCCTGGATGGCGACGGCACGATCAAACGTCTTCATCAAGAGGATTTTTGCCAGGCTCTGGGCGTTCCGCCCGCGCAGAAGTACGCCTCCGAGGGAGGACCCACCTTCGCCCAGTGCTTCGATCTGGTCCGTCGCGTCTGCACACGTCCCGCACGAGAGGTTCTCAAGCTACTGGATGCGGCGATCCTCCAGATGCTCCTGGGTAACGCGGACGCGCACGGCAAGAACTACAGCTTGCTTGCACGCCCGGACGGATCGATCGAAGTCGCGCCGCTCTACGACCTGCTGTCGACGATAGCCTATCCCGATCTGTCGCCGACGCTGGCCATGAAGATCGCCGGGCGCGGCAGCCTGAGGCAGCTGAGACGCGGCGACTGGGGCCGCTTTGCCGCGAGCGCGAGCCTGTCCGCCCGGTTCGTCCGCCGACGGGTCCGCGAGCTATGCGGTTACGCGCAGGAGGAGGTGGCGGCTACCGTGGCAGAGCTGGTCTCGCCGGGTCTTCGCGAGGAGGCTCTGGCGGGATGCGCCGGGCGAGTTTCGGGGAGGGCGCGGCGGCTGGCGGAGAGCGTGTGATTCGCCCGATGGAGACGACCCGAGCCCGGGCCGCCGGCGAAGGAGCAGCCGAGCGCGATCGTCCGCGGAAGGAGTACCCGGGGATTGGCTAAACTAATCGGACTAAGCTAGTCTCCGGGCCCAGACAGGCGCGTAACCGCTTCGTCGAACGAGGAGATGCCTTCCTCGCCGGTGAGCTTGACCTCCCCGGTCAGTTCCCCGCCCCGGTTGAGCACGAAGGTGGGCGTCCCCTCCACTGCCATGAGCTGGGCCAGGTTCATGTCGCTCAGGATGAGGGGGGCGACGGTGTCGCGAATGAGGCAGGCCTGGAACTCCTCCAGCGGCAGGTTGATGTCGGCCGCGAACTGGAGAAAGACGGGAATCGGGTCCTGTAGCGGCTGCCACACGCTCTGGTTCATGTAGAGGCGGTGCTGCATCGCCTCGAAACCCTGCCGGTCGTTCAGCCCACCCGCGCACAGCGCGGCTTCGGCCGCGTGAAACCCGCGCATGAGACGGGCGAGCGGAAACATGCGCACCACGAAGTTCGCCCTCCCGGTGTCGACGAAGGTCGCCTTCAGCGAATCCGTGCGCAGGATGTAGAAGGACCGGCAGGTGGGACAGCCGAAGTCGATGAACTCGTCGATGCGCGCCAAGGTTGAATCCACCATGTAGATGCGTGAATTGTCGGCGCGCTCCAGGAATTCCACGTCCATCATGCTGAGCGCGATCCCGGCGGCAGCTTCCTGCTGCAGCGCGCTGGCCGACGTGGGAATCGCCGCAGCCAGGACGAGCGCCGCGATCATCGTCCGCCGGGCACGCTGGTGTTTCCTTCGCATGGCTTCAAGCCCCTTTGGGCGGCCCACCCCGGACATGGGCGATACTCCTTGCTGGTTGGTCAATGAGACCCTTGGCACGGCTCTCGCGCAGGGTTCGACTGCTTCCGGTTACCGCCGCTGGCGCCGAATGGTTCAGCGTCCTCTGGGAATCAGGCGAACGTAGCCGGCCTGGATCAGGAGATCGAAGGCCTCGCCGGCCGTGACCGCCAGCTCCTGGGTCCGGTAGACGCCGCCACCCAGCAGATCCACTTCGAAGCCGATGGTGGGCAGCCTCCACTCGCGAGTGAAGCGCTCCCGCGTCTTGCCGGAAACGCTTCCCAGCCGGGTGCGCCCTCCGCCGGTCGAGATGTAGATGCGCGCGTCGTTGAAATCGAGGTTGTCCACAAAAATGGTGATATCCCGCGATGGCTCGGCGCCGATGCCGATGGGCGCGCGTCGCTGTCCCGTGCAGCCGGCAGCCAGCAGGGTCGCCAGCACGCAGAACGCGAACAGGGGTCGAGTTGTCATGATACCTCCTCCCGCGGGGGCCGGATGCCGGCTGGCCGCCGGCAGTCCGTCGTTTCCTGCCTGCGTACATTGTATCGCGAGTGGTGCGGGCCTGCTACCGGAAAGGGTCCCGGCGGGCGGACCTCGAGCGAAGGGCCCGGCACACGGGGTTGCCCGCGCGACATGCGCCGATGAAGCTGGTTCATGGCTCGCACCGGCTCACAGGCGTACGTGGCGGGCAGGAGACAACCAACCATCCATGAGGCTCCGGATGCCGATAGCGGTCGAAAGGCGGGCGGCGTGGCGAGGGTGACGCGGTTCCCGGACGACCTGGTGGAGCGCATGCCGGGGGGGGATGCGATCACCCTGATCGTGCTCGACGGGGTGGGCGGACTCCCCCACCCCGCCACCGGCCTGACCGAGCTGGAGTCCGCGCGCACGCCCAACTTGGACGCGATGGCCGTGGAGAGCTCGCTGGGCATGCAGGTGCCGATCGCGCCCGGGATCACGCCGGGGAGCGGCCCCGCCCACCTCGCCCTGTTCGGGTACGACCCGGCTCGCTACCTGATCGGGCGCGGTGTGCTGGCCGCGCTGGGGGTCGGGATTCGGCTGCGCGAGGGGGACGTGGCCGCCCGGCTCAACCTTGCCACCCTGGACGGGCGCGGCCGCGTGACCGACCGGCGCGCGGGGCGGCCCGGCAACGCCGAGGGGCGGCGGCTGGTGCGGCGGCTGCGGGAGGGCGTGACCGCGCCGCCCGGGGTGGACCTCCACTTCCAGCACGTCATGGAGCACCGCGCGGTCATGGTGCTGCGCGGCGACGGCCTGGGCGCGGAGGTCTCGGACACCGACCCGCAGCGCACCGGCGTCCCGCCCCGCCCACCCGGGGCGCCCGACGGAGACGCGGCATCCGCGCGCACGGCCGAAGCTGCCGGCCGCATCCTGGAGCAGGCGGCGGAGGTGCTCGCCGGCGAGCCCGTCGCCAACGGGGTGCTCGCCCGCGGATTCGCCGAATACCGGGCCCCACCCGGCTTTGCCCGGCGGTATGGGCTGAAGGCGGTGGCGGTGGCGCGCTATCCCATGTACCGGGGGGTGGCCCGTCTGGTCGGAATGGAGGCCGCGGGAATCCCGGACTCCGACGGGGAGGCGGTGGAGCTGATGCGGGCCGCCGCCGGACACGCCGACTTCCGCTTTTTCCACTACAAGGCGACGGATTCCCGAGGGGAGGACGGCGATTTCGAGGGCAAGGTCGGCGCCATCGAGGCGATGGACCACCTTCTGCCGGGGCTGGATGACGGGGGCGTGGTGATCGTCACCGGCGACCACAGCACCCCCGCGACCATGGCCGCTCATTCCTGGCACGCGGTGCCGCTCCTGATCCGGTCGCGCCGGGCCCGGCCGACAGGGCGCCGCCTGACCGAAAACGCGTGCCGGCGGGGCGATCTGGGCACCATCGCGGCACGGCACATCATGTCGCTGGCCTTGGCGCACGCGGGCCGGCTGGCGAAGTTCGGCAGCTGAAGTTCGCGTCTTCCGCCGCCCGCAAGCACCCGTGATATCCATCCCCTGCGAAGAGCACAGCCTCGAGAACGGACTCCGGATCGTCCTTTCTCCCGATCCATCCGTGCCCATCGTCGCCGTGAACCTCTGGTACGACGTGGGTTCCCGGAACGAAGGTCCCGGACAGACCGGCCTGGCCCATCTCTTCGAGCACATGATGTTCCAGGGATCCCGCCATGTGGCCGGCAACCAGCACTTCGAGCTGCTGGAGGGCGTCGGCGGTTCGGCCAACGCGTCCACGTGGTTCGATCGCACCAACTACTACGAGACTCTCCCCTCGCATCATCTGGAGTTGGCGCTCTGGCTCGAGGCGGATCGCATGGGATGGATGCTGCCCGCGCTCACCGCCGAGAAGCTCGAGAACCAGCGGGATGTGGTGAAGAACGAACGCCGTCAGCGCTACGACAACCAGCCCTACGGGGACTGGGATGAGCGCATGCTGGCGATGGTCTACCCGCCGGGGCACCCCTATCGCCATCCGGTCATCGGGTCACTGGAGGACATCGACGGGTTCACGCTCGACGACCTCGAGTCGTTCTTTCGCGCCTACTACGCGCCTGACAACGCCGTGCTCACGCTCTGCGGCGGCTTCGATCCCACCCGCGCGCTCGAGTGGACTGAACGCTACTTCGGCGGGATCCCGCCGGGACCCGGGGCCCGGAGGATCGCCGGAGATGCGGACGCGGAGCGCGAGAACCACACCGTTTCCAGCCAGACGGTCGAGGCCGATGTGCCGCTCACGCGGGTCTATGCGGCGATGCGCGTGCCCACCTTCGACGATCCCGCCTTCTACGCCGCCGACGTCGCGGGCGACATTCTGGGAAGGGGACGGGCATCGCGACTCCATCGCTCGCTGGTGCTGGAGCGACGGGTCGCCAAGGATGTCGCGGCGCACGTTTTTCCACTGATGACCGGGGCCGCGATGATGCTGGTTCGGGCGACGGGCAACATGGGGGTCGACCCGGGGGAGTTGGAGGCAGTCCTGGTCGAGGAGATCGACGGGCTGAGGGCGGTCGCCGGGGAAGAAGTCGCCCGGGCCGTGGCCATGGCCGAGACGGCCATTCTCGGGCAACTCGAGGTCGTGGCCCAGCGGGCCGATCTGCTCTCGATGTTCGCGACGCATTTCGGAGATCCGCAGCGGATCTCCACGGAAATCAATCGCCTGCGCGCGGTTACGCCGGAGGCGGTGGCGACCCTGGCCGGAGAACGCCTGGGGCCGGAGAACCGGGCGATTCTGACGTACGTGCCCCGGACATCCGCTTGAGCCCCGCAGGCTTCCCCCGCACACCGCCGGGACCGGGACCGGTTGCGCCCTTCGCGATTCCGACGGTGCATGCCGCGAGACTCGATTCCGGGCTGGAGCTGCGAGTCGCGCGCCGGGATGGGGTTCCGCTGGTGACCGCCCTCCTGGTCATGGATGCAGGCGAGGCGACCCTCGCGGGCGAGCAGGCCGGGCTGGCGGTGCTGACGGGCAAGGCGCTGCACGGCGGCACCGCGCGCCGGTCGGCGGTGGAGTTGGCGTGCGCCCTCGAGGACATGGGTACGCACCTGGCGACGTCGGTCGGCTGGGATTCCACGGTGGTCTCCCTGACCTGCGCCGCCGACCGGTTTCCGCGCGCCCTCCGGTTGCTGTCGGAAGTCGTCCTGACTCCGGGGTTTCCGGATGAAGAGGTGGAGCGCACCCGCGAGCAGCAGCTGGGAGGGATCCGGCAACGCAGGATGTATCCCGCGCAGCTCGCCACCGCGGCCGCGGCACACTTCTTCTTCGGGAAGAGGGCCACCTACGGGCGGCCGATGGCGGGCACGGAAGGGACGGTCGCGGGCCTGGAGCGCACGCATGTGGCAGGCTTCGCAGCCGGCCGCTTCCGGCCGCGGGGAGCTGCGCTGGTCGTCGCGGGCGATGTCTCGGGGGCGGCGGTGACGGACCTCTCGGCCGAGTGTTTCGGCGGCTGGCGGGGGCAGGCCGCTCCCGTCGAAGCGACGGCCGGGCCCCGCTTCGGCGAGCGTCGCTTCGTGATCGTCCATCGCCCGGGCGCGGTTCAGTCGGAGCTGCGCATCGGCCATGCCAGCGTGGCGCGCACGACGCCCGACTACTTCCCGCTGATCGTGCTCAACGCCGTGCTCGGGGGCGCGTTCACCAGTCGCCTCAACCTGAACCTCAGGGAAGACAAGGGCTTCACCTACGGAGTGAGCTCGCACTTCCTCCTCCGGCGCGCGGGCGGGATGTTCCGCATCGCCACGGCAGTGGCGACCGAAGACACCGCGGCGGCCGTCCGGGAGGTGCTTGCGGAGACGGAGACGCTGGTTGCCGACGGACCCACGCCGGCCGAAGTGCGCGGCGCGCGCGACTACCTTGCGGGGATCTTCCCGCTGCGCCTGGAGACCACCGCCCAGGTCGCGTCGGGCATCGCGCGGATGTTCGTGCACGGCCTCGCCCCTGATTACCACGCGCGCTACCGCGACCGGGTGCGGGCGGTGCAGGTCGACGACGCGGCGGGTGCGGCCCGTCGCCGGATCCGCCCGGACGCCCTCACGGTGGTGGTAGCGGGCGACGCCGACCGGGTGGCCCCGGAACTCGAATCCCTCGGCCCGATCGAAGTCCACCACGACTTCTGACCCGCCTGTGCGCGTCCGCCGCTGCGCGGACGACGCCGATCCAGGAAAGGCAGCCGCCGGCACGGGGCACGACCGGAGCGCGCGCGCCGGAGGCTCCTCCGGGCAAGCCCGCGGTGCGTCGCGACCTCCTCCGGGCAACCCCCCGCCGCCCGGCCGCGCCTAACGTCCGGAAAGCAGCCGCTCTCGTATGACCGCTGGCGTCATGCGGGTCGGCCTGCCCGCGTCTTCGGGACGCAGCATCAACGGGAGAAACCGCTTTGCTCGAAGGGGAGTTGCCACCATACCTGTCCGCCGGTCGAGCCGTGTACCCGGGGGGCGACACCGTTCGATACCCGGGACCGGACGCGATCCCGGGACCGGATGGGACGGGCCGCCTGTCGAGCCGGGTGGTGCACGATGGCCGGGTGGTTCACCTTTCCGTCGACCGGGTGCGCTTTCCGGACGGATCCGAGGGCGACCTGGAACTGATCCGGCACCCCGGGGCCGCCGCGGTGGTGCCCTTCGTGGATCCGCCGGAGTCGCCCGACCCCGCGATTCTGCTGCTCCGGCAGTACCGCTACGCCTCTGGCGGCTACCTGTACGAAGTGCCGGCGGGATTGCCTGAGGGGACGAACGAGGCCTGGGCGGAGTGCGCGCGGCGGGAGCTGGCGGAGGAGACCGGATTCACCGCGGCCCGGATCGACTATCTGACCCGAATCTTCACGACACCCGGCTTCACCAACGAGGTGATTCACCTGTTCGCCGCGACCGGCCTCTCGGCTGGAGACGCCGTCCGCGACGCGGACGAGTTCATCACCGTGCAGGTGGTGCCGTTCTCCAGCGCCCTGGAGATGGTGCGCACAGGTCGGATCGTGGACTGCAAGACCGTCGCGGCCCTCCTGTACACCGCCGCCTTTCGGAGGACCCCGTCCGGAGACCGTGCCGTCCACCGCGGGAACGACGGCCGTCCTCCCCCGGGGACGCACCTGGGGCGCGAGGCCGGGGAGAGCGCGTGAATCGTCTGGTACGAAACCTGCACACAACAATGCCCTGTTCGAGGGCACAAAGAGCCAAGTCTGGCAGTGGAGCGAAATGAATACCGAAAAGAGCCTGGCAAGGAAGCCGGCGAGGCCGGCGCACGAAACCCGGGACGCCCTCAGGAAGCTGGACGACAGCGCCGTCGTGAAGCGGTTCCTCGAGGGCGAGCAGAGAGCCTTCGGGATTCTGGTGGACCGCTACGACAATCGGCTGGTCAACTTCGTCTACCGGACCATCGGCGACCGGGAGCGGGCGCAGGACCTGGTGCAGGAGACCTTCATCCGGGTCTACCGCCACCTCCACCGCTTCGACCCCACCAAGAAGTTCTCCACCTGGATCTACACCATCGCCAGCAACCTGGCGAAGAACGAGCTGCGCAACCGCTCGCGAAACCCCCTCGTCTTCTTCCAGACCATCAAGAAGAACTGGGAGGCGGATCATCGGCCGCTGGAGTGGGAGGACCACACCTACAGGCCCGACGACCTGTACCGCAAGAGACACCTCCGCGCGGTCGTCGAAAGGGCGGTCAGCGAACTGCCGGAGCATCACCGGGTGGTCTTCGTGCTGCGGGAACTCCAGGGGAAGACCTACGAGGAGATCTCCGAGATCACTGCGGTCAACCTGGGTACGGTGAAGAGCCGACTGAACCGGGCGCGCAACAACTTCGCCCGCATCGTCGCACCCATGCTGGACTGAGTCCGCGCCGGACGCACCATCCAGCTCGCGCTCCCGAACATCACCTTCCGCGCGTCCCCCCGCATATGCGGGCGGCGCGCCCGCGGCCCCGCCGCCGGCTACCGGGTTCTGGCCCGGCCAGGGGTGGGAACCTCGTCCTGCCCCTCCGGTAGCAGACCTTCCACCGTCTGGTCCCAGAGCCTCCTTCCCGCGAATTCGCGGGGGAACCCGAGCGTTGCACTTCAAGTAGAGAACTCGGCAGGCACCGACGGACCCGGGGGATCGGATTCGGACCGCCGGGCGAGGGTTGAGCGAGCAGGCTCGCAGGGAAAGAGTCGCCAGGACCACGAGTACACGGACGCACATGGAATGCAACGGCTTTCTGCAGCGCTTCTCCGAATTCCATGACGGAGAAGCGGCCGATGCGGACGTTTTCGAGCAGCACCTGACGGAGTGCCCGGGCTGCCGGCGCTACACGGACACCGTATCGCGCAGCCTGGCTCTGCTGCGCGCCATCCCCGGCGTGACCGTTGGCGAGGACTTCCATCCCCGACTTCAGCATCGCATCTACCACATCCAGGAGGATCTTGCGCGCCGCCGCCGCGGCGCCCCGTTCACCCGCCTGGGTGTGGCGTTCGCCGCCACGATTCTGCTGGCGCTGGCCATATGGGGACCGGAACTCGTCCAGGAGACTCCCCAGGTCGCGCTTCCCCCCATCGTCGTCTCCGAGCCTCCCTCGCTGCGCACGGCCGCTCCATCCGCCACGGTACGCTATCGCTCCATCCGCCTCCTGGACTCCAGCCTGGACGGCAACGACCTGTGGAGCCGCGCGCTGTACGAATACTCGCCCCTCTCCCAGCGCTGACCGGGAATCCAAGTCCCGGCAGGCAATGATCCCCGCCACCTATCGGCGCGCGCTTGGCGGGCATGGAGGCGGGGTCTTCTACCTCCATGGCGAAGACGACTTCCGCAAGCGCGAGGCCGCGCGGGAGATCGCCGAGGCCCATCTCGACCCGGCGACGCGCGATTTCAACTTCGACGTCATGTCCGGCCCGGAGCTCGACGTGCGCGATCTCGCCTCGGTGCTGGCCACCCCCCCCATGATGGCCGAGTGGCGGGTGGTGCTGGTCCATGGCGCGGAGGCACTGGCTCCGCTTCCCGCGGCGCGCAAGCTTGTGCTCGGCATCGCGGCGTCGCCCCCGGAGGGGCTGGCCCTGATTCTGACCGCCACGCGCCCGGCGCGCTCCAGGGCGCGTTTCTATCGGGACATCGTGCGCGCGGCCCGCTCGCTCGAGTTCCGTCCGGTGCGGGCAAACGACCTGCCCGGCTTCCTGATCTCGTGGTGCCACGACCGGCATGGCGCGGAGATGAACGAAGACGCCGCGCGAGCACTTGCGGCGGCCGTCGGATCCGACATGGGAGTACTGGCGCAGGAGATCGCCAAGCTGATCTCCATGGCCCCCGAAGGTCGCCCGATTACGGTGGAGACGGTGGAGGCCGGAGGGATCCGGGTTTCCCGCCTCGACCCCTGGCGCTGGTTCGACATGGTGGGAGGACGAGACTTCGCGGCGGCCACCGCCGCCCTGGGCGAACTCTTCATGCGCGGCGAATCAGGCGTGTTCCTGGTCATGGGCCTCACCACCCACTTCCTCCGCATCGGGCTGGCGCTCGACCGCGGGCTGTCCGGGCTGGAGGCCGCGCTTCCACCCCATCAGCGCTGGCTCGCCCGCCGCATCCAGGGACAGAGCCGGGGCTGGAACCGCGAGAGCCTGGACGCGGCGCTGCTCGGGCTGCGCCGGGTAGACCGGCTGATGAAGGCAAGCGCCCTGCCCCACCATCATCTACTGGAGGAATGGCTGCTCGCGCAGCGTGCCTCCGCGGGAGAGGGAGGTCGAGCGGGGCCCCTCCGCGCCGGTGCCCGGACGCGGCGCGGAGAGGCGGTCAGGTAAGGGCGCGACTATCCGCGCACGCCGAGGCTCCAGATGAACGCCGCGAGCGAACTGATCTCCTCGTCGGAAAGACCCAGGCCGCCGCGCGGGAGCATCAGGCCGGGATACTCCTTCGGCTCGAGAACTCCGGTCTCGATGACCTGGATGATGCCGGCGTAGCTGCCGTCCGAGTTGAGCCACACGTCGTCGGCCAGGTTTGGCGCCAGCTGTCCCCCCTTGCCGTTGGCCCCGTGGCACGCGGAGCAGGTGGCCCGGGCGTTGAAGAGGATCCGCCCCTCCGAAATGGACTCCAGGGTGACGCCGTCCGGAGCTGCGCCGTCGTTGAGGGTTGCGCTGAGGGCATCCGGCATCGGGACATCCGCGTTGGCGTCTCCGGTTCCGCCGCATGCCGCCGAAACAACGATCACCAATAGTGGCAAGACGTGATTCAGCAATGGTTTATGTATCATCAAGAACTCCTTTCGGGATTCAGTGTCGACGGGTGTTGGCGACACAACGGCTGATACACCGGGAGCGTGGCCAGGAGCCCGCCCGGGAACGCTGCGGTCCACTGTGACCGCTCCCCTTCCGGGACGGTCTGCGACACTACAACTTGGATCATGGCCCCGGGTGGGGTCGGGCGGGACACGCGGACGGAATGCTCCGCTTCGGATACGCCATTTTGCCGCGCACATCAGGACGGGTTTTCCGGGATGATCTCCGGCGCCAGCGCCACGCCATGACTCAGGACACGCCGCTCATGCGCCAGTGGCGGGCCGTGAAGGCGCGCCACCGCGATGCCCTCGTGTTCATCCGGGTGGGCGATTTCTTCGAGCTCTTCAACGAGGATGCGCGCAAGGGCGCGCGCCTGCTCGGGCTGACGCTTACGGCGCGCAACAACGGGGCGGCGCGGCAGGTTCCGCTCGCGGGGGTGCCCGCCAAGGCGCTGGACGACTACCTGCGCAAGCTGGTGAAGCTGGGTTGCCGGGTGACCATCTGCGACCAGGTCGAGGATGCCAGGGCGGCCAAGGGGCTGGTGCGCCGCGAGGTGGTGGAGACCATTACTCCCGGCACGGTCGTCCACGACGAGCTGCTGGAGGCCCGGCGCAACAACTTCCTGGTCGCGCTCGCGCCCGCGGGGAAGGAACTCGGCGGCCTGGCGGCCCTCGACCTGTCCACGGGCGAACTGGTGCTCGAGGTCGTGGGCGAGGAAGCCCTCGCCGCCCGCATGGGCGAGTTGGCGCCGGCCGAGCTGCTCCTGCCCGCTTCCCTGGAGGGGCGAACGGTGCCGGGCGCTGCGCCCGATACGCTGGTCACCCTCCGCGACGACTGGATCTTCGGGGAGGAGGCGGCGCGCGAGGAAGCGCGGCGCGCCTACGGAGTACTGTCCCTGCAGGGATTCGGCATCGAGGCGGGCGATGCGCCCGCGGTGCGCGCCGCGGGCGCCCTGCTCGCCTACGTCGCCGAGATCCGTCCCGGCGGGGTGGCGCACCTTCAACCTCCCGCCGTGCGCCGTCCCGGCTCGACCATGGTGGTCGACGAGATGACGCGCCGGAACCTGGAGTTGACCGAACCTCTGCGGCCGGGAGACCAGGGCGCCACCCTCATCTCGGTGCTGGACGACACCGTGACCGCCATGGGCGCGCGCACGCTGCGGAGCTGGCTGCTGGCGCCGCTGGTGGAAGCAGCCGCCATCTGGAAGCGACAGGAGGTGGTGGGGGAGTTCTTCGAACGGTTCGAAGTGCGGCGTGACGTTCGCGAGGCGCTCTCCGAGGTCGCCGATCTGGAGCGGCTGGCCGGGAAGATCTCGCTCGGACGGGTCATGCCGCGCGACCTGCTCGCGCTGGCGCGTTCCCTCGACCGGGTCCCGCCGGTGCGGCGCGCGCTGGCGGCGGCCGAACTCCCCGGGCTGCGGGAGCGGGGCGCCCGGCTCGACGCCATGGAGGACGTGCGCGAGCTGCTCGGGCGGGCCATCGCCCCCGACGCACCCGCGACGCTGCAGGAAGGCGGCGTCATCCGGGCCGGGTACGACACGGCCCTGGACGCGCTCCGCCAGACCCGCGGCGATGCGCGCACGTCGATCGCGACGCTGCAGGCCCGGGAGCGGAAACGCACGGGCATCGCCTCGCTGAAGGTCGCCTACAACAAGGTATTCGGTTACTACCTGGAGGTGACCCGGGCCAACCTGGGCCGGGTGCCGGACGACTACGTGCGCAAGCAGACACTGGCGAACGCGGAGCGCTTCTTCACCCCCGAACTGAAGGAGTGGGAAGGCCGCATTCTGGACGCCGAGGACCGCATCGCCACCCTGGAGGCGGAACTGTTCGCCGCGGTGCGGGAGGAGGTGGCCGAGCAGGTGGGGCGGCTGCAGAGACTCGGGCGCGCGCTCGGGCGTCTCGATGCGCTGACAGGACTCGCGGAGGTGGCTGAGCGGAGCGGCTACGTCCGTCCGGAAATCCATTCCGGCTATGCCGTCGAGGTACGCGCCGGGCGGCACCCCGTGGTGGAGGCGGTGATGCCCGCGGGCAGCTTCGTGCCCAACGATCTGGTTCTGGAGGAAGACGGTCGGGTGGTCGTGCTGACCGGCCCCAACATGGCGGGCAAGAGCACCATCCTGCGGCAGGCGGGGCTCATCCAGCTGCTCGCCCAGATGGGGTCCTTCGTGCCCGCGGACCGGGCAAGACTGCCGGTCTGCGACCGGATCTTCACCCGGGTCGGGGCGAGCGACAACCTGGCCCGCGGCCAATCGACCTTCATGGTCGAAATGCACGAATCGGCGGCGATCGTCCACGGCGCCACCGCGGACAGCCTGGTGCTGCTGGACGAGATCGGACGCGGCACCTCCACCTACGACGGGGTCTCCATCGCGTGGGCGGTCACCGAGCATCTGCACGAGGTGGTCGGCGCCAAGACCATCTTCGCGACCCACTACCACGAGCTCACCCAGCTGGGCGAACTGCTCCCGGCGGTGCGCAACCTGAACGTGGCGGTGCGCGAATCCGGCGAGGACATCGTATTCCTGCGTCGTCTGGAGGAGGGGGGCGCCGACCGGTCCTACGGAATCCAGGTGGCGCGGCTGGCCGGGATGCCGCCGGCCATCGTGGAGCGGGCAAAGGAACTTCTGGCGGAACTGGAGGGAAGACGTACACATGACGGAGGGTGCCTGGGGCGTCAGGGTGAACGTCGCCCTTCTTCGGCCGTTGAGCCCGGCCAGCTCTCTCTCTTCGCGGCGGAAGCCGAGCTGTGCGCCCGCCTTCAGGAGATCGATCTCGACAACATGACCCCACTGGAATCCATGACACTGCTCGCGGAACTGCGCCGTCTCGCGCGCGGGGCGCGTTAGACATGCCGGCGCCGCTCCCGCCTTCAGGGCGCCTTGCCGGCCCGGTGCCTCGCCGCTCTCGCCGCGCGCGTGGCTTCATCCACGGAATGCTGGCGATCCCGACCCTGGGCGTGTCCTGGCTCACAGCCTGCGCCGGCGATGCCGAGGTGGAGGATCCCGCGCCCCTGGGCGACGCCGTCCCCATCGAATACCCGCTCGAGATGTGGGATCAGGGAATCGAGGGCGAGACGGTGCTCCAGGTCCGCGTCAACGAGCTGGGTGAGGTGGATTCCGTCGCGGTGGTCGAGACCAGCGGGCACGAGTCGCTCGATTCGGCCGCGGCCGAGGGCGCGCGCGCGATGATCTTCCATCCCGCGCGGAGGGACGGGCGTGATGTTCCGGTGTGGGTACGCATGCCGGTGCAGTTCTCCAGGCGGTCGAGCCCCGAACCTTGATGGCCGCCCGCAGGGAAGGATCGTGGCGATGAGCGTCCGCCATCGAGAGCCCTACGACAACGTGATGGAGATGGTGGGGTGGACCCCGCTGGTGCGTTTGCACGGTGTCGCCGCGGACTGCCGCACCCCCGTCTACGGGAAGTGCGAGTTCATGAGCCCCGGCGGTTCGGTGAAGGATCGCATCGGCCTCGCCCTGGTGAGCGCGGCGGAGCGGGACGGAACCCTGCGCCCGGGCGGCGTGATCGTCGAAGCCACCAGCGGGAACACCGGACTGGCGCTCGCGATGGCCGCGGCAACGCGCGGGTATCGCTGCGTCTTCACCATGCCGGACAAGATGAGCCAGGAGAAGGTGAAGCTGCTGCGCGCCTTCGGGGCGGAGGTGGTGATCACCCCCACGGCCGTCGGGCCCGACCATCCCGACCACTACCAGCAGGTCGCCCGCCGCATCACCCGGGAGACCCCCGGCGCCGTACTGGCCGACCAGTTCTACAACCTCGAGAACCCGAAGGCCCACTACGCCACGACAGGCCCCGAACTCTGGGAACAGAGCGGAGGCCGCATCACACACCTGGTGGGCGGGGCGGGCACCGGAGGGACCATCTCCGGCACCGGCGCATACCTGAAGGAGAGGAATCCGGCGGTCGAGGTGGTGGGCGTGGATCCGGTGGGGTCGGTGATTTCCTCCTTCTTCAACACCGGCGAGATGGGGGAGGGGCACCCGTACCTGGTTGAGGGACTCGGCAACGACAAGATCCCCGGCGCGCTGAACCTCGACGTGGTGGACGCGTACGTGACCGTCAAGGACGGCGAAGCCTTCCGCATGGCGCGCCGGCTGACCACGGAGGAGGGACTCTTCGTGGGCGGCTCGTCCGGGCTGAACACGCACGCCGCGGTGGAGCTGGCCCGCCGGCTCGACGACCCGGAGGCCTTCGTGGTCGCGATTCTGTGCGACTGGGGAGAGCACTACCTTACCAAGATGTACGACGACGAATGGATGCGTGAGAACGGTTTCCTGGAACGCCCGCGCAGGAGCGTCCACGACCTCGTGCGCGCCAAGGAACCGCTCGACTTCCGACTGCTGACGGCAACGCCCGCCACCCCCGTGCGCATGGCGGTGTCCACCTTGAGCAGCCACGGGATTTCACAGCTCCCGGTGGTTCGGGACGGGGATTGCGTGGGCTCGCTGAGCGAGGGAAGGCTCATGGCACGGGTCATCCAGGACCCGGGAGTCCTGGACCACCCGGTGGAGACCGTGATGGGCTCGCCCTTCCCGGTGGTGGACAGCCATCTCGACGCCGAGAAGGCGACCCGGCTGCTGACCCGCGAAAACCCCGCGGTCCTGGTGAGGGCCAACGGAAGGCTGGAAGACATTCTCACCCGCTTCGACATCGTGCGCACGCTCACGGGAGCGGCCCGTTGAGCGGCGCCCGGCGGGGAATGCGGTGATGAAGGTCGCCGTGCTCATGGGCGGGACGTCCGAGGAACGGCCGGTATCGCTGGTCTCGGGCGCCGCGGTCGCCGCCGCGCTGCGCGGCCGCGGCCATGAGGTCGTGGCGGTGGACCCGGCGTCGGGCGTGCTCGGCCGGGAGCGGGAACGCGAGCTGCGCGAGTCGGGGGTGGCCCGGGAGGCGCCGCCCTCCGCGGGACCGGGCGGGAGCGACCCCCTCCTCCTCCTCGACGAGGCGTTGCGGGCGTGCGCGCCCGAGGTGGTCTTCCCGGCGCTCCATGGCGGGACCGGCGAGGACGGCACCGTGCAGTCGCTGCTCGACCTGATCGGGATCCCCTATGCGGGGAGCGGACACACCGGCTGCGCCCTGGCCATGGACAAGGACCTCACCAAGCGGCTGCTGCGCGACGCCGGCATCCCGACGCCCGAGTGGATTGCCGGTCGCGCGCCCGCGGACCGCGCCGTCGCCGGGCTGGGGCTTCCCCTGATCGTCAAGCCGCCGAGGGGCGGGTCGACGCTGGGACTCACGCTGGTGCATCGCGCCGACGAGATCCCCGCCGCGGAGGAGCAGGCGCTCGCGTACGGCGGCGAGGTCATGTTCGAGCGCTACGTTCGGGGACGGGAGCTGACGGTGGGCATTCTGGGGGAGCAGGCGCTCCCGCCGGGCGAAATCATCCCCGAAAACGAGATCTTCGACTACGAGTGCAAGTATCAGCCGGGGATGGCGCGCGAGATCTTCCCGGCCCGCATCCCGGAGGACATCGCCGCCACGCTGCGCCGGCAGGCGCTCGCCGTGCACCGCGTCCTCCGGCTCGACGGCTTCAGCCGGGTCGACTTCATCCTGGACTCCGCGGGCACCCCCTGGTGCCTCGAGGCGAACGCGCTTCCGGGCCTGACGCCCGCCAGCCTGCTGCCGCGGGCAGGACGCGCCGCCGGGCTGTCCTTCGGCGAACTGTGCGAGCACATCGCCGCCCTGGCTCTGTCCGGACGCGCCGCGCCCGTCGCCGCCGGATCGCGCGCATGACCTGGTCGTCGTTCCAGCCGGGCTACGGCGCCTCCGTACTCACGCCCTGGGTGAAGCGACTGCTGATCGCCAACGCGGCGATCTTCCTGCTCATGTGGGTCAGCGGGAGCGCCGGCTTCTTCGTGGAGTGGTTCGCGTTCCGGCCGTCCCGCATCCTCACCCGCCCCTGGGGCGCGCTCACCTACATGTTCCTGCACGCGGGCTTCTGGCATGTGTTCATCAACATGCTGATGCTGTTCTTCTTCGGCATGCCGCTGGAGCGCCGCTGGGGTTCGCGCGAGTTCATCAAATACTATCTGCTGTGCGGACTCGGAGGAGTGGCCCTCAGCTTCGTCTTCCAGTCCTCTTCGATCATCGGCGCGTCGGCGGCGGTGTACGGCCTGATGGTCGCCTTCGCCATGACCTGGCCGGACGCGCCCATCTACATCTGGGGGATCTTTCCGGTCAAGGCGAAATGGCTGGCCGCCTTCCTCTTCGTGGTGAGCACGCTGAGCGCCTTCGGAGGAGGGGGGGACGGGATCGCCCACTTCGCCCACCTGGGCGGCCTGGTCACGGGGTTCGTCTACCTCAGGACCGACTGGCGAACCCCCGCGTGGCTGCCGGGGCGCGGCAGCGGCGGCTCCTCCCGTGCGGGCGGAAGATCCGGTTCCGGCACGACGCCCGGACGGCGGCCGACCCCCCCAGCGGATCCCACCGGTCGCCCGGAAGGTTGGCGGAGAGGCGACGAGGAAGCCCTGCTGGACGAAGTGGACGCCATCCTCGACAAGATCTCGCGCAGCGGGATGAGGTCGCTCACGCGCAAGGAACTCGAACTCCTCAACGAGGTTTCCCGCCGGCGCCGCTCTTCCTAGCTTCTGCTCCCGGCCGAATTCGCCGAAACGACGACGCCGCGCCGCGTCGCCCGACTCAAAACACGTTTCAGGAGGCCAGATGGCGGAAGGGAAGGAGTACCTGACGGAGGATATTCGCAACGTGGCCATACTCGGCCACGGCGGCTCCGGCAAGACCATGCTGGTGGACGCCCTTGCATTCGTGGGAGGGACGGCCCGGCGCAAGGGCAATGTGGCGGAGGGACACGCCCTCACGATGACCGCGCCCGAGGAGATTCAGCAGGGGATCTCGATGCAGCTCACGCCCGCCTTCAGCGAGTGGAAGGGGACGAAGATCAACCTGATCGATACGCCCGGATACCTGGACTTCACGGGGGAGGCCCTGGCTGCGGTGCGGGTGGCGGACGCGGCCGTCATCGTGGTGAGCGCGACCTCGGGCGTCGAGGTCGGGGCCGAACGGGTGTGGCGCTACTGCGAGGAGCGCGGCATCCCGCGCATGTTCTTCGTCTCGATGATGGACAAGGAGCACGCCGACTTCCGCAAGGTATTCGAGAACATCAAGGAGATCCTGGCCGACAGCGCATTGCCGGTCGAGATACCGGTGGGCGAGGGACCCGGCTTCCGCGGGATCATCAACCTGTTCAGCGGACGCACCCACATGTATCGGGAAGGCTCCGCCACCGGCGAATACGACGAAGCCGAGGTCCCTTCCGACCTGGAGGACATCTTCGAGGAGTGGACCACGGAACTGCAGGAAACCCTGGCGACCACCGACGAGGAACTCCTGGACCGCTACCTGGAGGGCGAGGAGATCACGCGCGAGGAAGCCCTCGAGGCCATGGCCATCGCGATGGGGCGGGGCGAAGTGGTGCCCGTCTTCTGCGGCTCCTCGACGCGCGTCTACGGGATCCGGGCGCTGCTGCGCAAGATGGTCGAGCTCTTTCCCGATCCCTCCGAGTCGGGCAGCCACTCCGCCTCCCGTCCGGGCCTGGACCAGGACACGGAGCTCCAGGCGTCCGACGACGGATCGTTCGCGGCGCTGGTCTTCAAGACCGCAACCGAACCGCACGTGGGCGAGCTGTCGTATTTCCGCGTGTTCAGCGGCGTCGCCGTCAACGGGATGGAGGCGCACAACGCCGACCGCAGCTCGAGCGAGAAGCTGAACCACGTGTCCATACCCCTGGGGCGGGAACGCCTGGAGGTGCCCCGCCTGCACGCAGGCGACATCGGCGTGGTGGCCAAGCTCAAGAACACGAGCACCAACGACACCCTGTCCTCCTCCGCCCGGCCCCTCGTCCTCCGGAAGATCGACTTCCCGGAGCCGGACGTGTCGGTGGCGATGAGGGGCGCGACCCGCGCGGATGACGACAAGATCGGCGAAGCCCTGCAGAAGCTGCACGACGAGGATCCGACCTTCCACGCCGCGTACAATCCGGAGCTGGGACAGACGATAGCGCGGGGACTCGGGGAGCTGCACCTGGACGTCCAGATGCAGCGCATGAAGCGCAAGTACAACGTCAGCGTGGAGACGGAGCAGCCCAAAATCGCCTACCGGGAGACCATCACGCGCACCGCCGAGGGACGCGGACGCTTCAAGAAGCAGACAGGCGGCCGCGGACAGTTCGGTGACTGCTGGGTGCGCCTGGCGCCCCGGCCGCGCGGCGAGGGCTACGAGTTCGTGGACAGCATCAAGGGGGGCGTCATCCCCGGGAAATACGTCCCGTCGGTGAACAAGGGCATCCAGGAGGCGGCCGGAAAAGGGGTCCTGGCCGGGTTTGCCCTGGTGGATTTCGCCGCCGAGTGCTACGACGGCTCCTACCACTCGGTGGACTCCTCCGACATCGCGTTCAAGGTGGCCGGGTCGATGGCCTTCCGCGAAGTCGCGGGCAGGGCGGGGCCGGTGCTGCTGGAACCGATCATCGAGGTCGAGGTGTCGACTCCGGACGAGTACATGGGCGACATCATGGGCGACATCACGCAGCGTCGCGGCAAGGTCCAGGGCATGGTGCCCGGCAACGGAAGCACGACCGTGCAGGCGCTCGTTCCTGAAGCCGAACTCTACAAGTACGCCACCGCTCTGCGGTCCATGACCCAGGGACGCGCCCACCACACGCGTACCCTCGCCGGGTACGAGCCGATGCCGGCACACGAGGCGCAGCAGGTGATCGAGGCGCTCAAGGCGGAGGAGTAGAGCAGGAGAAGGCGGGTGGCCGGACACAGCAAGTGGGCGCAGATCAAGCGCAAGAAGGCCGTCAACGACGCCCGGCGCGGCCAGATGTTCACCAAGCTCATCCGCGAGCTGACGGTGGCGGCCCGCGACGGCGGCGGCGATCCCAACTTCAACCCGCGCCTGCGCCTGGCGGTAGACACCGCCAAGGCCGGGAACATGCCCCAGGAGAACATCGAGCGGGCGATCAAGAAGGGGACCGGTGAACTCGCAGGCGTCAACTACGAGGAAGTGGTCTACGAAGGCTATGCCCCCGGCGGGGTCGCGCTCTACATCGAGACCCTGACCGACAATCCCAAGCGCACCGTGGCGGCGGTGAGGCACCTCCTCACCAAGAACGGAGGCAGCCTGGGGACCGCCGGGTCGGTGGCCTGGCAGTTCGACCGCAGGGGGCAGATCTACATCGAGGCGGCCGAGCACTCCGAGGAGGAGGTGCTCGAGGCGGCGCTGGAGGCGGGGGCGGAGGACGTGGCGCGGGAGGGCGGCGACATCGTCGTCACGACCGAACTGGCCTCCTTCCACCAGGTCCAGGAGGACATACGCCAGGCCGGACTCCGCATCGCGCAGGCGGAGCTCGCGATGATTCCGCAGAACGAAGTGGATGTCGCGGGAAAGACCGCGGAACGGCTGGTCCGCCTGATGGAGGCGCTCGACGGGTCGGACGACGTTCAGAAGATCTCGTCCAACGGCAACATCGACGAGGAAACCCTGGCCCTGCTGTCGGAATGAGGGCCGGGCGGCCGCGCAGCGTACGGTGACGCCGCCGGAAGGGACGCTGATCGTGCTCGGGGTGGATCCGGGCACGGCGCGCACCGGCTACGGGGTGGTCGCCAGCCGGGAGCGCACGCTCTCGCTGCTTGAGTGCGGAGTGGTGCGCACCCGGCCCCGGCGCCCGCTTGCCGACCGCATCCGCCACATCTTCGAGGCGATGCAATCGATCATCGAGCGCTTCGAGCCCTCCGTGCTCTCCGTCGAGAAGGTGTTCCAGGGGAAGAACCCGCAGAGCGCGCTGACCCTGGGCCATGCACGCGGCGCCATCCTGTTGGCGGGCGCGCTCGCCGGAGTCCAGATTGCCGAGTATTCGCCGACCGCGATCAAGAAGGCGGTGGTCGGTACCGGTCGGGCCACCAAGGAACAGGTGGGGTTCATGGTCAAGACACATCTGCGGCTGGCTTCCGCGCCTTCGCCCGACGACGCGGCCGATGGAGTGGCGGTCGCGCTCTGCCACTGTCTGATCGGGAGCCTGCCCGGGTGATCAGCAGGCTGCACGGAGTTCTGATCGAGGCGGACATGGACTCGGTCGAGGTCGAGACCGCGGGCGGCGTCGTGTACGAGGTTCACGTGCCGGCCACGGTGGCGGGGCGCCTGCCGCGTCCGGGCTCGGAGGTGCAGCTGCGCACGGTCCAGGTCGTACGCGACGACTCGGTCACCCTGTACGGTTTTCTCGAGGCCCGAGAGCGCGACATGTTCCAGCGCCTGCTGGGAACGACCGGCATTGGCGCCAAGCTGGCACGCGAGATGCTCTCGACCTATTCCGCCCGGCGGCTCGCGCAGGCCCTGGCCAACAAGGAGACGGCCGTGCTGACGCGTGTGAGCGGGGTCGGAAAGAAAACGGCCGAGCTGCTCATCCTCAGGTTGAGCGACAAGGTGCGCGACCTGGCGCTGACGCGGGGAGGCGGGGAGGCGGCGCCTCGCGGCGCGCGGGAGGCGGTCAATGCGCTGATGGCTCTGGGGTATTCCTTCGCGCAGGCGGACGAAGCGGTGCGCGGCGTGCCGGACCTCGAGGGGGCGGGAGAGGAGATGAAGACCGAGGAACTGATCCGCAAGGCGCTCGAGCGCATCGGCCGATGACCGATCGCTACGACGTCACCACACCCCGGGAGCTCTCCGGTGAAGGCGCCTCCGAGCTGTCGCTCCGCCCGGGCAGCCTGTCGGAGTTCATCGGCCAGGGCAAGGTGAGGGAGACCCTCTCGATCGCGATCGCGGCGGCGCGCAAGCGAAAGGACGCGCTCGACCACCTGCTCTTCCACGGGCCGCCGGGGCTCGGCAAGACGACGCTGGCGATGCTGCTCGCCTCGGAGATGGGGGTCGGGGTCAAGATGACCTCGGGGCCCGTGCTCGAGAAGCCGGGGGATCTGGTGAGCACGCTCACCAATCTCAATGACCGGGACATCCTCTTCATCGACGAGATCCACCGCCTGCGACCCATCGTGGAGGAATTCCTCTACCCGGCCATGGAGGATTTCCGGGTGGAGATCCGGCTCGGCGACGGGCCTGCCGCGCGCACCGTCACCATGCAGATCGAACGCTTCACCCTCGTGGGCGCGACGACCCGCTTCGGCTTGCTTACGGAACCCATGCGCGCGCGCTTCGGCATGGTCGAGCGGCTCGACTTCTACCCGCCGGAGGACCTGACCCGGGTGGTCCAGCGCAGTGCGGAGATCCTGGGCGTGGATACCACCGAAGAGGGCGTCTTCGAGCTGGCGCGGCGGGCGCGGGGCACGCCGCGGGTGGCCAACCGGTTGCTGCGCCGGGTTCGCGACTACGCCGAAGTGCGCGCCGACGGCATGATCAGCGGTGAGGTTGCGCGCGCGGGTCTCCGCCTGCTCGAGGTCGACGAGTACGGGATGGACGAGATGGACGCGCGCGTGTTACGCACCATCATCGAGAAGTTCAGCGGCGGGCCGGTGGGGCTCGGCTCGCTGGCCGTGGCCCTCAGCGAGGACGAAGGTACCCTGGAGGAGGTCTACGAGCCGTTTCTGATCCAGAACGGTTTTCTCGAACGCACCCCGCGCGGCCGCAAGACCACGGAGCGCGCGCACCGGCGCTTCGGCCACCCGTCCGCCGCGCGGGAGGGGCGTTCGGATGCGGGCGCGGGCGGGCGCGACCAGTCGTCGCTCTTCCGGCGATGAGGGGCGGACGCGATTCGGTCCGGGACTTCAGCTACCACCTTCCCGAGGACCGCATCGCGCGCTATCCGGCGGCGCCGCGCGACCAGAGCCGCCTGCTGGTGGCGCCCCGGTCGGGCGCATCCTTCGAGCACCGGGTGTTCCGCGACCTGCCCGACCTGATGCGCGCGGGCGACCTCCTGGTGGTGAACGAGTCGCGGGTGCTCCCCGTGCGCCTGCTCGGAGCCAAGCCGACGGGCGCCCGCGCCGAGGTGCTCCTGCTGCGGCCGCTGGGGGAGCGGGAGGCTGCCGCCGCCGGCACGGACGATGACGCAGGTGGTGGCGCAATCCGCAGCGCGCGGAACACCCGAGGGGCGCGCGGCAACCCGGCGGATGGGACCGGAGACGGGTCGGCCAGCGACCGGACCGTCTCAGCGGAGCACGGGCGCCGGGCGGCGGGCGGCGGCGCACATCCGGCGACCGTTCACGGGCGCGGGCGCCTGTGGGAGGCGCTGGTGCGGCCGGGCGGCAAGCTCAAGCCCGGGCGCACGGTGGAGGTCGCCCCCGACCTGGTGGTGCACATCGTCGACTCGACCCCCGACCACGGCCGCATCGTGCGCGTCGACACCCCGCTCCCGGTCGAGGAAGCCCTGGATCGCTACGGCCGCGTGCCCCTCCCCCCCTACCTGCGCCGGCCGGACGAACCGGTCGACCGCGCGCGCTACCAGACCGTGTACGCGCGCACGCCGGGTTCGGTGGCGGCCCCCACCGCGGGGCTCCACTTCACCCCCGAGCTCATGGCCGCGCTGGAGGCGGGCGGGGTGCGCATCGCGCGCGTCACCCTGCACGTGGGGGTGGCGACCTTCCGCCCGGCGGGGCCTTCCGGAGGCGACCCGCGCGGTCCCGGCGAGGAACGCTACTGCATTCCCGGCGAGGCCGCCGCGCGGGTCGCCGCGGCGCGCGCGGGAGGAGGAAGGGTGTGGGCGGTGGGCACCACGGTGGTGCGGACGCTGGAGAGCGCCGCCGACGGGGCGGGCGGCGTGCGGGGGGGGAGCGGCATGACGGATCTCTTCATCCGGCCGCCCTACGACTTCCAGGTCGTCGATGCGCTCATCACCAACTTTCACCTGCCCCACTCCACCCTGCTCATGCTGGTCGCCGCCTTCGCCGGCTACGAGCGCGCCATGGCGGCGTATCGCGAGGCCATCGACCAGGGCTACCGGTTCTACTCCTACGGCGACGCGATGGTGATCTCGTGACCGGGGATCCGGCTCCAGCCTTCGCCTTCGATCTCGAAGGCCGCGCGCAGCACGCCCGCGCAGGCGTGTTCTCCACGCCCCACGGGAACATCGAGACGCCCGCGTTCATGCCGGTGGGCACCCTCGCCAACGTGAAGATGCTCACCCCCGAGGAACTCCGGGACCTCGGGGCGCAGATGGTGCTGGCCAACACCTACCATCTCTACCTGCGCCCCGGAGCGGAGGTCGTGCGCGAGCTGGGCGGCCTCCACGCCTTCATGCGCTGGCCGGGTCCCATCCTGACCGACTCGGGCGGCTTTCAGGTCTTCTCCCTGAGCCGAATCAACCGCATCCACGACGACGGCGTCGTCTTTCGGAGCCACATCGACGGCTCGCGCCATCACTTTACGCCCGAGAGCGTCATCGACGTCCAGCGGGCCCTGGGCGCGGACGTCGTCATGGCGTTCGACGAATGTCCGCCCGGCGACGCCGATCACGCCTCGGTGGCGACGGCAAACCGGCGCACCCTCGCCTGGCTGGAGCGCTGCGCGGCGCGCTTTCGGGCAACGGACGCGGCAAACGCCACGCCTCAGGCCCTCTTCCCCGTTCTCCAGGGCGGTGTCTTCGAGGATCTGCGGCTCGGGTGCGCGGCAGACGCCCGGAACGTCGCCGACTGGCACGGGTTCGGCATCGGAGGGCTCAGCGTCGGGGAGAAGAAGGAGGACATGTGGCGCATCCTGGAACGGCTGGACGGCGAACTGCCGGGCAGCCGTCCGCGCTATCTCATGGGGGTCGGCTACCCCGATGATCTGCTGGAGGCGATCGCGCGCGGCTGCGACCTCTTCGACTGCGTCGCGCCCACCCGCAACGCGCGCCACGGCACCGCCTGGACCTCCGGAGAAGGTCAGGTGAACATGAAGGGAGCGCGGTTCCGAACCGACGCGGATCCCCTCGATCCCGCCTGCCGGTGCTATACTTGCCGGCGTTTCGACCGGGCGTACCTGCGCCACCTGCTGGTTGCGGGCGAGGGGCTGGCGCAGCGGCTCCTTTCCATCCACAACCTGAGTTTTCTGGTGCAGTTGGCCGGCGAGGCCCGGCGGCGCATCATCGACGGCTCGTTTCCGATGTGGCGCGCCGAATGGCTGCAACGGTATCGTAGTGCGCGGGCGAACAGGTAGAACATCAACCCCCGGCCCCGGGCCGGCCCATCGGAGGAACGGATCTTGGAACTCTGGATCGCGATATCGGCCCAGCCGCTCCGGCTGGCACCCTTGGCGGGGCTGCCCCAGGGAGGGGGAGGCTCGGGCTTCGTCTTCTTCTTTCAGCTGATCGCGATCATCGCGATCTTCTACTTCCTGCTGATCCGGCCGCAGCGCAAGGAGCAGAAGCGCCACCGCGAAATGGTGGCGGCGCTCAAGAAGGGAGACGGGGTGGTGACCGCGGGCGGGATCGTGGGCAAGGTGATTCACGCCCAGGAGCACCACCTCACCATCGTGACGGCGGAGAACACCCGTCTCGTGATCGAGCGGTCGAAGATCGCTACGCTCACCAACCCACGGGACTCATAGCCGCGCCCCGGCATGGCACTGCGCCGGATCGAGCTGTACGGCAGCGAGGTGTTGCGGCGTCCGGCGGACCCGGTCGAAAACATCGATGACGAGGTGCGCGCGCTGGTGCGCGACATGTTCGAGACCATGTACGACGCGAAGGGCATCGGGCTGGCCGCGCCGCAGGTCGGCGTCTCCCGCCGGATCATCGTGCTGGACGTGGAGGAAGAGTCCGGCGAGGCGAACCGCGTGGCGCTGGTGAATCCCCGGCTGGCGAGCTGGACGGCGAAGAAGGACAAGCAGGCGGAGGGGTGCCTGAGCATTCCCGGCGTGGAAGGCATCGTGCAGCGGCCGGTTTCGGTTGTGGTGGACGCCAGGGACCCGGAGGGTCGGGGCGTGCGACTCGAGGCGGAGGGCCTCTTCGCGCGCGCGCTGCAGCACGAGATCGACCACCTGGACGGCGTGCTCTTCGTCGATCGGCTGAGCCCCCTCAAGCGGCAGTTGCTGCTCAAGAAGTGGAGGAAGCTGCAGGCCGAAGCCGCGGAGCCGTGAGGGTTCTCTTCTGGGGAACGGCGAGCTTCGCCCTCCCCTCACTTCGAGACCTGGCCGAGGCCGGTCACGAGATCGCGGGCGTCGTGACCCAACCCGACCGCCGCGCGGGCCGGGGACGGCGTCCGCGGCCCACTCCGGTGAAGGAGGCCGCACGCGCCGCGGGATACCCGGTCTTCACCCCCGAGCGCCCGGGCCGCTCCGCGTTCCTGGCGCATCTGCGCGGGCTCCGGCCGGACCTCTCGGTGGTCGCCGCCTACGGCCACTTCCTGAGCCGGGAGGCACTGGATCTTCCCGCCCGCGGATCGATCAACGTGCACGCTTCCCTTCTCCCCGAACTGAGAGGCGCGGCCCCGGTCCACTGGGCCATCGCGCGTGGCCACCCGGTCACCGGGGTCACGATCATGCGCATGGTCGAAGCCATGGATGCGGGCCCCATCCTGCACCAGGAGAAGACGGACATCCTCCCGGACGAGACCGCCAGCGAACTCTACGAGCGGCTGGCGCTGGTCGGCGGCCGCGGGCTGGTGCGGGCCCTGGAGGTGATGGGCGAAGGCACCCTCGAGGAGCATCCCCAGGACCATGCGCGGGCGACCTTCGCGCCTCGCCTCACCCGCCGCGACGCACGGGTGGAGTGGTCCCGCCCGGCGGAGGAGGTGTCCCGCTGGATACGCGCCATGGACGCGGTGCCCGGAGCGTGGAGCGAGCTGGAGAGCAGCCCCCTCAAGCTCTTTCGCCCGCGCGTGTCCGGAGACGATGCGCCGGACGGATGTGAGGGACCGGAGCCCGGCACGGTGATCGCGGCGGACCCCGTGCAGGGGTTCCTCATCGCAACCGGGGAAGGCTCGCTGGAGGTGGGAGAGGTGCAGCCCGCCGGCAAGCGGCGCATGCCCGCCCGCGACTGGCTGCGAGGCCGGGCTGCGAGGCCCGGGCTGCGGTTGCGATGATTCCCCGGCTGCACGTCGTCACCGACGACCGCGTCCTGGCGCGGGCCGACTTCGCTGCGGGGGCCCTCGAGGCGCTGGAGGCGGGGGGCGGGCGGATCGCACTGCATGTGCGCGGGCCGCGCACCTCCGGCCGCACGCTGTATCGGGCCGCCGCCGGCCTGGTCCGCCCGGCGGCCCGAACCGGCGCCTGGCTGGTGGTCAACGACCGCGTGGACGTGGCGCTGGCGCTGGGCATCAGCCGGGTTCACCTGGGCGGCCGGTCGATGCCCGCGGGGGTCGCCCGCCGCCTTCTCGGGCCGGATGCCCGCGTGGGTCGCTCGGTTCATTCGGCCGCCGGGGCCGGTGGGGATCACGGCCGGATCGATTATCTTTTTGCCGGCGCGGTGTTCGCGACGCCGTCCCATGCGGGGATGGCGCCGGGCGGACTCGGGGTGGTGCGGACCGTCGCGGCTGCAAGCTCCGCACCCGTGGTCGGCATCGGCGGCATTACCGCCGGACGGGCGGCTCAGGTCCTCTCGGCCGGCGCCCGCGGGGTGGCGGTGATCCGCGCCGTTTGGGACGCGCCATCGCCCGGGTATGGCGTGAGGTGTTTTCTGGACTCGTGGCCCGAGGAGTGACGACCGCCGGTATGGACGCCAGGGTGACCATCCGCCTGAACGGGAAGGAGCGGGAGGTGGCCGCGGACATCACGGTGTCCGGCCTCCTGGACGAGCTGGAGCTGGTGCCCGGGATGGTGGTCGTCGAACGCAACGGGGAGATCCTCGCCCGCGAAAGCTACCCCGACGTGCGCCTGGGCGAGGGCGACCGGCTGGAGCTGGTGCACTTCGTGGGAGGCGGATAGATGTCAGTAGATACCAGTTACGGCGGCCGAAGCGAAGAGGCGGTGATGTCGACACATGGGAGCGCCGACACCCCGTTCGTGGTCGGGGGCAGGGAGTTCGATTCCCGCCTGATCGTGGGGACCGGCAAGTATCCGGACAACGAAACCATGGTGCGGGCGATCCGCGCCAGCGGCACGGACATGGTGACCGTGGCCGTGCGGCGGGTGGACCTCGACCGCACGCGGGAGGAAGGCATCCTCCACCATCTCGACCCACGGGAGTTCTTCCTCCTCGCCAATACCGCGGGCTGCTACACGGCCGAGGACGCGATCCGCTACGCAAGGCTGGCGCGCGCAGCAGGCTTCAACGAGTGGCTGAAGCTCGAGGTGATCGGTGACGAGACGACTCTGCTCCCGGACACCCAGGCGACGCTGGAAGCCGCCCGGGTGCTGGTGGCGGAGGGGTTCAAGGTGATGGCCTACACCAACGAGGACCTCATCACAGCCCTTCGTCTGGAGGACGCGGGGTGCGTGGCGGTGATGCCCCTGGCCAGCCCCATCGGCAGCGGGCTCGGGCTGCTCAACCCGTACTACGTACGCGCGATCAAGGAACGCTGCGACGTCCCCATCGTCGTGGACGCCGGGGTGGGCACCGCCTCCGACGCATGCCTCACCATGGAGCAGGGGGTGGACGGGGTGCTCATGAACACCGCGATCGCGGCGGCGCGCGATCCAGTGCGCATGGCGGCCGCGATGAGGGATGCGGTGGTCGCGGGGCGGATCGCCTACCTGGCGGGCCGCATGCCCACGCGCGAAGTGGCGGTCCCCTCGTCCCCCCCGCTGCCGGGGTAGCACGCGCGGCCGGCGAATGGGCGCGGGCGGATCGCGCGATGCCAGAAGGGTCGCCTTCCGGGTGCTGCGCGCCTGCACCCGGGGTCAGCGCCTGGACCGCGCCCTGGACACGCGCGCGCGGGCTTTGGCGCCCCGCGACCGGCACTGGGTGCACGCCCTGGCCTACGGGGCGGCGCGGCTGCGCGGCCGTCTCGACTACATCATCGCCCGGCACGCGCGCCGGGGGCTCGAGCGCCTCGACCCGGAGGTCCTCGACCTGCTGCGCATGGGCGTGTACCAGCTGCACCACATGGAGGGCGTACCCTCGTATGCGGCGGTGTCGTCCACGGTGGAGCTGGCACGCGCGACCGGCGCGGGACGGGCGGCGGGGCTGATCAACGCGGTTCTGCGCGCCGCGGCGCGCGCGGGGTCGCCCGCGGACGCCTTCCCCACCCCCGCGACCGACCTCGAGGGCTACCTCACGCACCGGCACTCCCATCCCCGCTGGCTGGTGCGACGCTGGCTGGCGCGCTGGGGAAGATCCGACACCGAGGCGCTCGTGCGACATGACAACGGGGTGCCGGGGCTCTTTCTTCGCCCGGTGGGCATCGAAGCCGAACCCGCCCGCGAGCGGCTGCGGGCCGCCGGCATGACCGCCACCGAGGCCGGACTCGGTTGTGGTTGTCTGCGTCTCGCCGCCGGGACCGACCCGGCGCGCGCGCTCCAGGCCGTTCCCGGCGTCATCCAGGACCCGGGCGCCGCGCTGGTGGCGCGCTACGCCGCCCCGCCGCCGGGCGCCGTCGTGGCCGATGTGTGCGCCGCCCCCGGGGGCAAGGCTCTGGCGCTCTCGGAGCAGGCCGGATACGTGGTGGCGGCAGACCTCTCCCTGCCCCGCCTGAAGCTCGTGACCGCGTCCGCCTCGCGTCTTCGGACCCGCGTGGGCGCGGTCGTCGCGGACGCCGGCTCAGTACCGGTGCGCCGGGCCGACCTCGTCCTGGTGGACGTGCCCTGCAGCGGCACGGGCACCCTGGCTCGCCGTCCCGACGCGAGATGGCGCCTGACCGGGAAGGATCCCGCAAGGCTGGCCCGCGTCCAGTCCCGGCTTCTGGCGGGCGCATCCCGTGCCATTCCTCCGGGGGGACTTCTGGTGTACTCCACGTGTACATTGGAGCCAGAAGAAAACGACGAAGTCGTGGAGGGATTCCTGAGCCGGCATCCCGAATTCCGCCTGGAAGCTCCCGGAGACATGAATCCTCAAGTCCTGGACGATCGCGGCCAACTGCGCGTCCTTCCGCAGCACACGGGTTTCGACGGCGCCTTCGCGGCCCGCATGCGCAGGGCCCCATGAGGTTGGGGAGCTCCATCGGTCGGCGCAGGCCGGCCCGCGGAGGGCGCCGGAAGGGCCGCTCCAAGGGAAGGAAGAGACGCCGCAGCGCCCGGGGACGGCGTGCGGCCGGCGCCTTCAAGCGCGCATTGGGCGGCACCGTCCTGCTGGCCGTGATGTTCGGTGTCGGCTACCTGGTCGCCACCCGGGTCATGTTTCCCGTGCCCGCTCCGCCCCCGGACCTGCTGGGAGTGCCCGATCTGACCGGACTCGACCTGGAGCGCGCTGCAGCCCGCGCGCAGGAGGCGGAGCTCGCGCTGGGCGCGGTCGACTCGATGTATCACCCATCGGCCTCCACCGGATCCATCCTGGGTCAGAGCCCGCTGCCCGGCCAGCTCGCCCTTCCGGGAGCGGCCATCGAACTCGCGATCAGCCTGGGCCCTGAACATCGAGCCGTTCCCGACATGATCGGCCAACACGAGCGGAGGGCGCGCGTCCTCCTCGGAGCGAACGGCTTCTCGGTCGCCGTGGACTCCATGGAGGCCGAGGCTCCCGCGGGCGAAGTGGTCGCCATGGAGCCGGAAGCGGGAACCGGTGTGAACCTGCCCTTCGAAGTGCGGCTTGCGATCAGCCTCGGGCCCCCGATGGTGGAGATGCCGCTCCTGCTCGGGCAGAGCGAGGAGGAAGCATCGTACCTGCTCGATTCGCTCGGGCTCTTCGTCACCGAGATTCAGCTGGACGCGCTCACGGGATCGGGACCGGGCGTCGTGATCGGGCAGGACCCGCCCTCGGCGAGCACGGTGGAGCTGGGGTCGGAAGTGCGACTGGTGATCGGCGACCGGGCCCGGCTGCCGGGCGAGGTCCCCCGCCCCGATACCGCCGGAGCGCGGGAACAATCGCCATCAGCACGAAAACGATAAGAGTGATAACGTTACAGGTTCGATCCGCTGGCTCCTGGAGGCCGCCGACATGACCCACAGACCTTCGCGCATCCCGTATCTCGTGGCAGTCCTGGGGGCGGGCGCGCTCATCCTCATGGCCTGGGCGGGACGGGGACGATTTCAGCCCGTCGGGCTGGGAGCCGACGCCCCGGCGTTCACCATCTCCAACCTTCAGGGCGAACCGGTTTCCCTCGACGACTACCGCGACCGGGTGGTGCTGGTAAACATCTGGGCTACCTGGTGCGGCCCGTGCATCGTGGAGATGCCCTCGATGCAGCGCCTTTACGAACAGCTTGAGGAGCAGCCGTTCGATATCCTTGCGGTCAGCGTGGACGCGGCTCGGGGCGAACCCGACGAGGCGGGCAATATCGGCGGCGACGTGGCGCGCTTCGTCGAGGAGCACGGGCTCACGTTCAAGATCCTGCACGACGCCTCCGGGCGGATCAGGCAGACCTACCGAACCACAGGGGTCCCCGAGTCCTTCCTGATCGGCAGGGACGGGGTCATCTACAAGAAGATCGCCGGAGCTACGGAGTGGGATTCCCCGGAAAACCTGGAACTGATCCAGAGGCTGCTGGCAAGCTGAAGCTGCCCTGGCAGGCACTCGAGTCGGGGCGCAAGTCGACCCCGATGCTCGCCGCGCTTGCGCTTGCCGTCGTTCTCTGGGTCGTCGTGCAGATGGAGCAGCCGGAGCGCCGGGCCTTCGACGGCGTCCCGGTGCGCGTGCAACTGAACGATCCACAGTGGGCGGTCGCGGGCACCCCGGCGCCCACCAGCGCGACCGTGCGGCTCGCGGGCACCGCCCGTCAACTCCTGCGCCTCGCCGGAAACCAGCCTTCCATCATGGTCCCCGTGGATGCCGTGGGCTCCGCCGACACGACCCTCGTGATCGATCGCAACTGGGTGCGATTGCAGGGCATTGAAGGAGTGGTCGTCGAAGCCGTGGAGCCGGCGGCGGTCTCGGTCGCCTTCGAACCCATGGTCGCCGTCGAAGTGCCCGTCGCACCCACCGTGGTCGGCGTCCCGCGCAACGATTTGACGCTGGTTGCGCCCCCCACCGCATCCCCCTCTTCCATTCGCGTCATCGGGCCGGCAAGCAGGGTCGCGGAGCTGCGCACCATCCGCCTCGACCCCGTCGACCTGTCTCGCATGGAGCAGTCGCAGGTGGTGCGGGTGGGCGTGGGCAACGGCATCTCGGGCGAGTTGATCAGCTTTTCGCCGGACACGGTCGAGGTGCGGGTCGAGCTGGCCAGCCGACAGGGGTCGCAGGGGCGGTGAGCGATCTCCTCGTTCTCGGCATCGAGACCAGTTGCGACGAGACTTCGGCGGCTGTTCTCCACGGCGCGCACGACCTCCGCTCGCACGTCATCCTTTCCCAGGACATGCACGCGGTCTACGGCGGCGTGGTTCCGGAGCTCGCGGCGCGGGCCCATCTCCAGGTGGTGGACGATGTCGTGGGGCGCGCGCTGGACGACGCCGGCTGCATGCTGGCGGAACTCGACGGCATCGGCGTCACCGCCGGGCCCGGGCTGATCGGAGCCCTGCTGGTGGGGGTGTGCTGGGCGAAGGCGGCCGCGTACGCGTCGGGGGTCCCCGTCGTGGGCGTGCACCACATGGAGGCCCACCTGTTCGCGCCCCACATCGAGGATTCCGCCGCGGAACCGCCCTTCGTGGCCCTTCTCGTCTCCGGCGGTCACACACTGCTCCTCCACGCGACCGCATGGGGAGAATACCGGCTGCTGGGACGGACCCGCGACGACGCGGCCGGAGAAGCGTTCGACAAGGTGGCGCGCCTGCTCGGGCTGCCGTATCCGGGTGGGGCTCCGCTCGAGGCGCTCGCGAGGGAGGGGGATCCGGAGCGGTATTCGTTCCCGCGGCCGCTGCTCGCATCGTCCGGAAAACCGGACCGGGCGGAGTCCATGGACTTCTCCTTCAGCGGGCTCAAGACGGCCGTTGCGACCCAGGTTGCCGCACTCGAGGCGAACGGTGGCCTCAACGCCGAACGCGCCCACGTGGCCGCGTCCTTCCAGGCGGCGGTCAACGACGTTCTTGCGACGCGAACGGCGCAGGCGGTGGAGCGTACGGGCACCGACCGGATTCTGGTGGCCGGGGGCGTGTCGGCAAACAGCGCGTTGCGCCGGGAGTTGCGCAGGCGGCATCCCTCCGAAGTCCGGCTCTTTCACGCAACGCCCCGGTTGTCGGTGGACAACGGGGCCATGGTCGCGCGTGCGGCCGCCTTTCGCCTGGGCCTGGGCGAGAGCTCGGACCTCGATCTCTCGGCCGACGCCTCGCTCCCCTTCCCCGGCCTGCGCGAATGACGCCCGCCTCTCCCGCAGCCATCCATGGGCCGGCACGCCCGACGCCTCGGCGCGCAGGCCCGACACCACCCTGAACCCACGGGGAATCGTGTATCCAATCCTGTTTCGCTTTCCCGAATGGGTGCCGTTTCTCGGCGGAGAACCGGTCACCTCCTTCGGGGTCATGCTCTTTCTCGCCTTCCTGGCCGCCGGCTATCTGCTGCGCGCGCGGATGAGCGAGACCGGCATCCATCCCGATCGTGCCTGGGACCTCGTGTTCGCCGCGGTGATCGGCGGGATCGTCGGAGCCAAGCTCTACTACGTATTCCTCAACTTCCCGAGGCTCGTCGAGAATCCGCGCTTTCTGTTCGCGCGCGGCGGGCTGGTCTGGTACGGCGGCTTCCTCGGCGGGACCCTGGCGGTCCTGTACCAGATGAGGCGACTCGGCCTCCGCGTGCCCCGGACGCTCGACCTCTGCGCCCCGAGCATGGCGGTGGCGTACGCGGTGGGGCGGCTCGGGTGCTTCCTGGTCGGGGACGACTACGGCCGCCCGACGGCCTCGTGGGTGGGGATCCGCTTTCCACAGGGTTCACCGCCGAGTTCGGTGGACAACCTGGCGCGTTTCGGCATCGAGGTGGATGCGGCTCTGGTGGAAGCCTACGGGCAGATCGTGCCCGTTCATCCCACCCAGCTCTACGAGATCGCCATGGCGATGGTGATCTTCGCGATCGTCTGGCGCCTCCGGAACACCGCGCATCCCCCCGGGTGGGTGTTCGCGCTGTGGCTGTCGCTGGCTTCGGCCGCGCGCTTCCTGGTCGAGTTCGTGCGCGCCAAGGACGACCGCTTCCTGGGCAACCTGACGGTCGCGCAGGTCATCAGCCTCGCACTGATCGCGGCAGCGGTGACGGCGATGGTCCGTCTCGCGGCCCGGAACGGCGGATCGCACCCGAAAACGGCGAGGGCGCCGTGAGCGGTCGCGGCCGCGCGTTCACCATCCTTCACGGCTCGGATCTGCACTTCGGGCGGCCGCACGCGCCTGCCGCGGCCAAAGACTTCCTCACGCTGGCGCACTCCCTCTCGCCCGACCTGATCGCCCTATCGGGCGACTTCACCCAGCGCGCCAAGAACCGCGAATACGAGGCGGCGGCCGCGTACCTGAAGCGCCTTCCACAGGTCCCCCTGGTGGTCACGCCCGGCAACCACGACGTGCCCCTGTACCGCCTCTGGGAGCGCGCTTCCGCCCCCTTCCGCAACTACCGGCGCTGGATCGCCAGCGAACTCGACAGCGAACACGACCTGGGCGGGGCGGTGGTGGTCGCACTCAATACCACCAGACCCGACCGCGCGATCGTGAACGGCAACGTCGACGACACCCAGCTGGAACGCGCGGCGGCGGCGTTCGCCCGCGCCGGAAACGGCGGCCTGCGCGCGCTGGTGGTGCACCACGCGCTGGTCGGCGCGCCCGAAGGGGATCACATCGCGCCCCTCCCCGGCGCCCGGCGCATCGTTCGCCGGCTTGCCGGGATGGGCGTGGAGCTGGTGCTTTTCGGCCATCTGCATCGCGCCTTTGTCTCGGAGGGCGTGCCCAACGGCGTGGCGGACGGGGATGATCCCGTCTTGCTGGTGTGCAGCGGCACCACGGCGTCCGACCGCGGACGCGGATGCGAGAAGGGCAGGAACAGCTGCAACCTGGTGCGGGTTGCGAACAACAGGATCGCGGTGACCCGCTATCTGCGGTCCTCCGCGGCCGACGGCTTCCGGCCGGCTGCGCGCGAGACCTTCCCCCGGCGCGACTTCGCGCTCCCACAGTCGCCGGGTATCGCGAGCAGCGCGTGACTCGAGCCTGGTCGCGACGGGGGCATTCTTCGCCCAGGGTGAGATCGCGCCGCCCGGCGGGGACCCGGACCTTCGTCGCGCTCCTCCCCGCTCTGCTCGCCGCGGCGTTCCCAGCCTCGGCGGCCCAGGGCGAACTGGAAGAGGTCACCGCGCTCCGCTTCGAGGGCAACGAGGTCTTCTCCGATCGCGTGCTGAGCGCCTCCATCATGACGCGGCCCACCGAGTGCCGGGGACTGCTGCTCAAGTTCTTCTGCTGGTCGGGAAGCTCCTTTGCCGTGGATCAGCGTTTCCTCGGCCCGCGCGAATTCGAACGCGACGTGGTGCGCCTGCGCCTGTTCTACTACCGGCACGGTTACCGGGAAGCCTTCATCACGCCGACTCTGAACCGCACCGGAGAAGGGGTTCAGATCACGTTCCGCATCGAAGAGGGGATGCCCGTGCTCATCGACTCCCTGGCGTTCAACGGACTCGATCCGCCCGCCGACCTGGATCTCCTCGACGACCTTCCGGTGCGCATGGGAGAACCGCTCGACCAGATGGCGCTGGGGGCGGCCCGCGATTCCCTCACGATCCGGCTGCGCAACGCCGGCTACGCCCACGCCGAAGTCCTTCTCGACATCCTGATCCCTGCTGCGCAGCCGTATGGCGCGCGCGTCAACTTCAACGTCTTCAAGGGAACTGCGGCACGCTTCGGACCCATCTCGATCGAGGGAAACGAAAGAGTGGATCAGGGCGTCATACTGGGCATGATTCCCTTCCGCGAAGGAAGCGCCTACGACGCCGAACTCGTTTTCGACGCCCGGCGCAACCTCTACGGCATGGAGGTCTTCAGCAATGTCGCGGTAACGGAGGAACTGGACGCGCAGCCGGACAGCGTAATCCCGGTCTCGGTCACGGTCGTCGAGGGCGACATTCATCGATATCGGGCGGGAGCCGGCTGGAGCACGGCCGACTGCGTCAACGGCGAAGCCAGCTGGACCAGCCGCAATTTCTCCGGGGGCGGACGCCGCCTGCAATTCCTCGGACGGCTGTCGAACATCCTCAACTCCCCGCTCAACTCCACGCTCTGCCGCGATGCCGGCAGCGGTCCGTACGGACGCTACAACTGGTCGCTCTCGGCCCAGTTCTCCCAGCCCCGGCTCTTCTCGCTGCGCACCACGTTCGCGGCCAACGTGTTCTGGGAGCGACAAAGCCTGCCGGACCTCTTCGTCCGCCAGAGCCTCGGCGTCGATCTTTCCCTCACCCGGGGGGGCGCGGCGGGACGCTCGCAGACCATCTTCTTCCAGCCGACGACGGGGAAGCTGGACGCGGCGGACATCTTCTTCTGCTCCAGCTTCCTGGTGTGCGACCTCGAGGGCATCGAGGTGCTGCAGAGCAGCAACTGGCTGTCGCCCGTGGGAATCCGCCTCGCGCACGAGGAGGTGGGGCAGGGCTTCGGCCCCGCCCTGGGCTACTCGCTGGGCGTGGAGATCGAGCACGCTTCACACCTGACCGGATCCGACTTCGCCTACAACCTGGCCGTGGGAGAGGCCTCCGGACTCCGCGAATTCCGGGACGGCTGGGTCGTGGCCGGACGGCTGCGCGGGGGATGGCTGGGCGCCGGAGGATTTGGAGCGCTGGGCCGGGAGGTCGGCTCCGAGATCGCCCACCCGCAGAAACGCTTCTATGCGGGCGGGGCCACCTCGGTGCGTGGCTTCGCCCACAATCAGCTGGGTCCGCGCGTGCTGTTCGTGGGTGTAGAGACGTTGCTCGGTGCCGCGGCCGGCGGCACGGCGCCGTGTACTCCGGATCAGATCATCGACTACAGCTGCGATCCCCGCACCCTCGATGACGACCGCTTCACGTCCAATCCCACGGGAGGAAGCCGGCTGGTCGAGGGCAACGTCGAAGTGCGCTTTCCGCTCAGCTCCGGTGACTGGCAGGGAACCATGTTTCTGGACTTCGGACAGGTCTGGTCCGGCGACATCTCCCAGGATCCCGCGCGCCTCGAATGGGCGCCGGGGATGGGAGTCCGTTACTTCACCGCCATCGGCCCCCTGCGGCTGGACCTGGCGTACCGGCTGAGCGGGGGCGAGGAACAGCGCGTCCTGACCTCCGGGATCCGGCCCTATCATCCCGACGTCGACCACCCCGAGGAAAGGATCGCCGCCGCACCCGACTTCGTGCGTTCGGGCCGGCTGGAGATCCTTCCGCACCCGGTGCTGTACGGCGAATCCGCGGATTGGTCGCTGAGCCGGCTTCAACTCCATCTTTCCCTGGGACAGGTCTTCTGATGACCGGCGCGGGGCCTTCGGGGGAGACCGGAATGGAGTCGGGCCGGCTCCGTGGCCGCAGCCGCCGGGTTCTGCTGATCGGGGGCCTTTCGCTGGCCGCGCTCCTGTGCGTGGCGACGGCGGCGCTGGTGTACACCCCGCCGGGGCAGCGGATCGTCCTGGAGGAAGTCCTTCGACGGGCGTCGGCGCAGTTGAGCGCGGAGGTCGCAGTGTCGGGGATTCGGTCGGGCAACCTGCTCTCCGGGGTCACCCTGTCCGGCATCACCATCGCGGAGGCGGGACGGCCCGCCTCATTCCGCGCGGACTCGATCCGCGCGCGCTATTCGCTCTGGAGCCTGCTCGGCGGGGAGTTTGCCGTCGCCGGAATGGAGCTGTGGAGCCCCGTGCTGATGGTCGAGCGGCGCCCCGGCGAAGACGAGCCGAACTGGAGCCGCATCATTGCGGATCCCCGGGAAGCGGCCACCGCTCCAAACCTTCAGGACGGGACGGAGGACGAGGAATTCAGCCTGGTCCTGCGCGACATCTCCGTGTTCGACGGAGACATCATCGTGCGGGTGGCCACGGACGCGGCTCCGGAAAGCGCCGGAGTCGTGCCGGCTCCGGACGGGGACGGCTTCGTGCGCGAACAGCGCTTCAGCCGGATCCTCGGGCGCCTGCCGGAGGTGGACGTGGGAGCGGAGCAGACCACGTTCGACGTGTTCGCGCTCTCCCTGCAGGGGCTCATGACCGAAGAGCCCTTCGAGGTGACCGACTTTCGCGGGCAGGTCGTCGTGGGAGAGGACGAACTCAACTTCGATGCCGAACGGGTCTGGCTCCCGGAGACCGAAATGTCGGGAGCGGGAGCGGTCGCCTGGGACGAGGACGACGTGCGCGTCAACGCGAGCCTGAGGGCTCCGGTTGCGGCCCTCGAAGACATCCACTGGCTGGTTCCGTGGCTGCCGCCGGCCCGAGGGGCCCTAGAGCTGGGTCTGAATCTGAGGCCGGGGTTCACGTCGCTCGCCCTTTCCTCCCTCGACCTGCGGACCGAGGATGGAGGATTCGAGGGCCGCCTCACCGTGACCGTCTCGCCGGATTCCATGCTTCTGGACGGCGACCTCGACCTGCGGGAACTGCGTGTCGCCGCGCTGGACCCCTGGCTGACGCGACCGCTCCCCTGGCCGGGTGCGCTGAGCGGCGGCCTGCGCATGCAGGGAAGGCTCGAGGACCTGGAGGTTTCGGGCGAACTCGAGACGGTTGCGACCGCCCGGACAAGCGCATCCTCCCGGTTTGAATTCGCGGGCCGGCTGCACCTCGGGCCGAACCCGGGCGTGACCGACTTTTCCCTGACGTCGGTGCCGTTCCAGTACGGCCTGCTGGGCGAAATGGACGAGCGCGCCGCCATCGGAGGCTCGGGGTCGCTCCGCGTCGAAGCCGGAGGACGTCTCTCCGAGGGAATCGACTTCGCCGCCGCGGCGGCGCACGCGGCTGCCGGCCTCCCGCGCTCGGCAGTCACCGTCAGCGGCACGGTTGGCCTCAGGGACGAGACAACGTTCGTCGAGGTGTCCGGTGACCTCCAGCCCCTGTCCTTCACCGCGCTTCGCGGCTTCTTCCCCTCCCTGCCGCTGACCGGCGAAGTCACCGGGGCCGTGAGCGCGCGCGGGTCACTCGCCGACCTGGCGGTGGAGGTCGACCTGGAGACCCCGGCGGGGCCCCTGGCGATGAACACGCGCTTCGATGCGCGCGACATCGGCCGCAACTACCAGGCCGAGACCGAGGTTCGCGACTTCCGCCTCTCGCGCATCGTGCCCGGGCTGCCGGAACCCACAACCGTCACCGGCAGCGTGTTCGTGAACGGTCGCGGGCTCGATCCCGACTCGGTCGTAGCCGACGTGCGGGCTCGCATCGCTTCCGCGACGGTGGGGGTGGTCACCGTGGACTCGGCTCGATCGGCGTTTCGCCTGGAAGGGGGCGCGGCCACACTGGACACGCTGCACGCGGTCACCAGCCTCGGCATTCTCGACGCATCCGGAGACCTGGGCCTCGCGGAGAGCCTCCAACCGGGAGAAGTCCGTGTTGCGTTCGTCAGCGAGTCGCTGGATGGCGTGCGGCGTTTTTTCATGACTGGTCCGATCATCGCGGCCGACACGCTGTCGCGCCTGGAGGGCGAATTGCTGCGGCTCGAAGGAATCGATCCCGACACCCTTCCCCTGCTGAGAGAGATCGAAGTCGGGGGGCGCGTCTCTGCCGAAGCCACCCTGCGGGGCGCGGTGGACCGGTTCGCGGCGGAGGCCGTCGTCGCCATCGAGGGATTCCGCTTTCGGGACAACGCGATCACCCGCGCAGAACTGGACCTGCGGGTCGACGGCCTCCCGGGAACCGGGGGGCGGCTCACCGCCTCCATCCTCGCGGACTCCTTCGGCATTGAAGGGAGAGATTTCGCCTCCGCGGCCATCGACCTGGACCTTTCCCGCTCGGAGGGCCGACTGCGTGCCGACCTGCAGCGCTCGGACGAAGAGAGCTACCAGGCGCGCGCCACCTTTCAGGCGGACTCGACCGGCGGAGTCCTCCACCTCGACGAACTCACCGCCCGCTTCGCCGGCGGCCGCTGGAATCTGGGCGGGCCGGCGCGCCTGCTGTGGGATGGCGAGAGTTTCGTGGTCGACGACTTCAGCTTCACCCGTCCCGGGCTGGGCGGCATGAGGATCGAAGCCGACGGGATCATTCCGCGCGGCCCCGGCGCGGCGGACTTCGACCTCGTGGTGCGCAGCCTGCCGCTGGAGCGGCTGACCCACGTGGCGCGCCTGACCGCCCTGGAGGAAGGCAACCTTCGGGGAGTGGTGAGCCTCGACCTGCAGGTCTCGCAGACCGGTGGCGACCCCGGCATCGAAGCCTCCTTCCAGGCCGACGGACTGGGCTACGGCAACGTGGACTTCACCCGGGTTGCGGGCGAACTCGAGTACCTGGACCGAAGGATCACCGGCGAAATCGAGGCCTGGAGCCGGGAGGCGCAGGTCCTGTCCGCCCGGGGCGCCCTGGCCGCGGCCCTCGAACTTCAGCCGGTGCCCGTCCGCTTCCCCGAGGAATCGATGGACATCGACGTGGTCGCGCGCGAGTTCCCGCTGGCGGTCGTGTCGCGCGCGGTCCCCGGCCTCGATGAAGTGGAGGGCCTGGTCGACGGCGAACTGCGCCTCACCGGTCCCCCGGCAAACATGCGCACGAGCGGGGAGCTGTCCCTGACCGGGGGCGCTCTCGCCCTGCCGGAACTCGGGGTCCGGTACACGGACGTGGAAGCCGCGCTCGGGTTCAGCGAGGACGCGCTGGTCACCCTCTCCGCCAGCCTGCGCTCCGATGGTCCCGCCCGGGTGAACGGATCGCTGCACCTGCGCCCCCTGCGGGACCCGGCCTTCGACCTCGCCATCGACGGGACCAGCTTCCGGGCCGTCAACCGCTACGACATCGAAGGGGTGGTCAGCGGACAGCTGCGCCTGACCGGAAACTACCGCAGCCCGGTCGTGCAAGGGGCCCTGGACGTCGAACAAGGCACCCTCTACCTCGACGAGTTCGCGCGCTACCAGACGATCGTGGACCTGGCGGACACCACCTTCTTCGCCGCGGTGGACACCACCCTGGCCGGGGTGCTGCCCATCATCGAGGCGGGACAGAACCCCTTCCTCGACAACCTGGTCGCCGGCATCGAGCTGAGCGTCGAGAGCGACAGCTGGCTGCGCAGCCGCCAGATCGACATGGAGATCGACGGCGGCCTGGAGCTGGAGTACGACCGCGGGGCGCGCCGCTTCGTGGCGGTCGGGGAGCTGGCGGCCATCCGCGGATCCTACAACTATTTCGGCCGCCGCTTCGTGGTGCAGGAGGGAACCCTCGAGTTCATCGGCATCCCCGGCGTGAATCCGAACCTGGATATCCAGGCGGTCGCCCGCCTGCGCGCCGGGGACAGTCCTCTCAACGTGATCGCCAACGTGGGCGGCACCCTCGTGGCTCCCTCGGTGTCGCTGACCAGCGACGCGGCCGCTCCCATCGAGGAACCGGAGCTGGTCAGCTACCTGGTCTTCGGCCGGCCCCCGGCACTGCTGGGCTCCGGCGAATCGTCGCTCCTGGGCGGGGCGCTCATCACCGATGGTCTGTCGCTCGGTCTGGGTCGGCTGGCGGACGAGTTCCAGGAGGCCGTCGCGCAGGAGATCGGCTTTGTGGACTACTTCGCCATCTCCAATCAGCGGGCGACGCAGCGCCTTGGCCCCAATCCCAGCCTGCTGGGCACCCTCGCCTCCACCCAGATCGAGTTCGGCCGCTACCTGTGGGACGATGTGTTCCTCTCCGTCGACCTCGCTCCCGTGGGCACCACCACCCAGACGCGCACCCGCATTCCCAACGCCCGTCTGGAATGGCGCTTCGCCGACCTGTGGGGCTTCGAGAGCTTCGCCGAGGACCCGCTCCTGCGCCGGGGCGTTCTCGGGGTCCGGCAGAGCGGCCCCACCTACGCGCATTCGCTGGGGCTCTTCATCTATCGGGAGTGGGGCAGATGAGCGGCGACGTGCTCATCATTCGCGGAGCGCGCGAGCACAACCTCCGCAACATCGATCTCGAGCTCCCCCGCGAGCGCATCGTCGTCATCACCGGTCTCTCCGGATCGGGGAAGTCCTCCCTCGCCTTCGACACGATCTATGCCGAGGGACAACGGCGCTACGTGGAATCGCTGTCCGCGTACGCCCGCCAGTTCCTGGGCCTGATGGAGAAGCCCGATGTCGACTCCATCGAGGGCCTGTCGCCGGCGATCTCCATCGAGCAGAAGACGGTGAACCGCAACCCGCGCTCGACGGTGGGCACGGTCACCGAGATCTACGACTACCTGCGCCTGCTGTGGGCACGCGCGGGTATCCCCCACTGTGCGGATTGCGGCCGGCCGGTCCTGCGTCAGAGCGCAACCCAGATCGTGGAGCAGCTTCTCGAGCGGCAGCCGGGCAGCCAGATCGAGGTCCTCGCCCCCCTGGTGCGTGGACGCAAGGGCGAGTTCCGCGAGCTGTTCGAACGGGCGCGCCGCACCGGCTTCGTGCGCGCGCTCGTCGATGGCCAGGTCTACGACCTTTCCCATCCTCCCGCGCTCAACCGGTACGAGAACCACGACATCGCCATCGTCGTCGACCGCCTGACGGTGCGCGACTCCGACCGCGGCCGCCTCGCCGACTCGGTCGAGACCGCCCTGTCGACCGCCGAGGGCGTCGTCGGGGTCCGGGTCCGCGGCGAAGACGAAACCCGGCTCTTCAGCGAGCACTATGCCTGCGTGAAATGCGGCACCAGCCTGCCGGAGCTGGAACCGCGCCAGTTCTCCTTCAACTCTCCGTTCGGAGCGTGCGAAGATTGCGGCGGGCTGGGTACGCGCCGGGAGGTCAACCCCCAACTTCTGCTCGGCGACCCCGGCCTCTCGGTGATGGAGGGCGTGGTGCTCCCATGGGGGGATCCTGCCGGGCACCTGCGCCGTTCCGTGATCCCCGGGCTGGCCGCCGCCTACGAGTTCGACCCGCGCGACGCCTGGAACACCCTGGACCCGGAGGTCCATCAGGGCATCCTCTGGGGTTCGGCTCCCATGAAGATCCGCTTCCCCTACCGGTCGGCTGGCTCCGCGGGATACTACGAGGATGTCTGGGAGGGCGTGGTCGCCAGCGTCGAGCGCCGCTACCGGGAGACCGGGTCGGACTACGTGCGCGGCCAGCTCGAGTCCTACATGTCGGTGCTGCCGTGCAAGGCGTGCGAGGGCACGCGCCTCGGCCCCCGCTCCCGCGCCGTAACCCTGGGCGGCCGCTCCATCGGCCGGGTGATCGGGCTGCCCATCTCGGAGTGCCTGGCCTTCGTACGCTCGCTCCCGGTAACCGGCCGCCTGCGCTCCGACACCGTCGAGCAGGCCCCCGGCCCACCGCTCCCGGCCGAAATCGCCGGACCGATCCTGAAGGAGGTGGAGGACCGCCTCCGATTCCTGAGCGCCGTGGGCCTCGACTACCTAAGCCTGGGCCGCTCGGCCGACACCCTCTCCGGGGGAGAGGCGCAGCGCATCCGCCTGGCGACCCAGATCGGCAGCGGCCTGGTGGGGGTGCTGTACATTCTGGACGAACCGTCGATCGGACTTCATCCGCGGGACAACCGCGGCCTGCTGGCCACCCTCCGGTCGCTGCGCGATCTGGGCAATACCGTGCTGGTCGTGGAGCACGACGAAGACACCATCCTCGCCGCCGACCACGTCGTCGACCTGGGCCCGGGGGCGGGGCGCAAAGGGGGCGAGGTGGTGGCCGCGGGCACGGTGCGGGAGGTCGTCAACCATCCGCGCTCGCTCACCGGCGCGTACCTGCGCGGCGCGCGCGAGATTCCCGTGCCGCCGCAGCGGCGCCCCGCCGACCCCGAACGCCGGCTGGTGGTGGAGGGCGCACGCCAGCACAACCTCCGGGACCTGGCGGTCGGGTTCCCCCTCGGGTGTTTCGTCGCGGTCACCGGGGTGAGCGGATCGGGCAAGTCCACATTGGTGAACCACACCCTGTATCGCGCCCTGGCGCGCCGCTTCTACCGGTCGGTGGCCCTTCCCGGAGACCACGACCAAGTGCACGGCGCCGAGCTGATCGACAAGGTCATCGAGGTGAACCAGTCGCCCATCGGGAGGACGCCGCGCTCCAATCCCGCCACCTACACGGGTCTCTTCACCCCCATCCGCGAACTCTTCGCGAGACTTCCCGAGTCACAGGTGCGCGGCTACAGCCCCGGCCGTTTCTCCTTCAACGTCAAGGGCGGCAGATGCGAGTCGTGCAAGGGCGACGGGCTGGTGAAGATCGAGATGCACTTCCTGCCGGACGTCTACGTGCCGTGCGACGTATGCCGGGGCCAGCGCTACAATCGCGAGACCCTCGACATCTCCTACAGGGGCCGCAACATCGCCGAGGTTCTGGCGATGCCGGTTGGCGAGGCCCTCGAGTTCTTCGACGCCGTGCCCCGCGTCCGCAACCGCCTGCGGACGCTGGCGCAGGTGGGGCTCGGCTACGTCCGGCTGGGCCAGCCGGCGACGACCCTGTCGGGCGGCGAGGCACAGCGGGTCAAGCTGGCGAGCGAGCTCTCCAAGCGTGCGACCGGCAGGACCCTGTACATCCTCGACGAACCCACCACGGGGCTGCACTTCGAGGACGTGCGCGTCCTGCTGGAGGTGTTGCACCGCCTGGTCGACCGCGGCAACACGGTGGTGGTGATCGAGCACAACCTGCACGTGATCAAGACCGCCGACTGGCTCATCGACCTCGGCCCGGAGGGAGGCGCGGGCGGAGGGCGGGTGGTCGCGGCCGGGACACCCGAGGACGTCGCCGCGCACCCGACCTCCTACACGGGGGCCTTCCTGACGGATGTATTGCCGGGCCGGGAACGGGAGCGCCGGAGGGCGTAGCACCCCATGGACCAACTCCCCCCGGCCTTCGCGCGGATGCATCCACGGACCGACCCCTCTTCGCGAAACCGGAACCGGCGCGTTCGCGTCCGCAATTTGCTAGGTTATGCCGTCGGATGGTGCGGCATCCCGGTCGCGCCGCGGCCTGCAGCGCCCATCCGGCGGGCAGCTGACACCACGAGCAGGCGGAACCGCCTGCCCCGGAGACGGAGACGGAGTGAAGTCATGGTAAGTCGAGAGGATATCGAGGGCTTCCTGATCCGCATGGATCTGGACTATGAAGAGGTCGACGAGGGCATGTTCCTCGCACATGGCGACAACGGCGGCGCGGGCGTGGTGGTCCACCATTCGGACCCCGTGCTGGTGTTGCGCCTCAAGATGATGGATCTTCCGGCGGAGCCGGAGGACGAGCTCACCGGGCTTTACCGGACGCTGCTGGAGCTCAACGCGACCGACATCGTGCATGGAGCGTACGGCATCGAGGAGGGAGAGCTCATCCTCACCGATACCCTCGAACTCGAAAACCTCGATTTCACCGAGCTGCAGGCCTCGATCGAGAGCCTCCAGCTCGCGGCGTCGAGTCACATGGGCAGAATCCGCGAGCTTGCGCAGGCAGGCAGCGTACCGCAGGCGATGGAGGGCTGAACTCATGGGAATCTTCCAGAAGCTGTCGACGCTTATCAAGTCGAACATGAACGACCTGATCGCGAAGGCGGAAAACCCGGAGAAGATGCTCAACCAGATCATCCTCGACATGCGGGACCAGCTCGCCAAGGCGAAGCGCGATGTCGCGGGAGCGATCGCGGACGAGCGCAAGCTCGGAGCCCAGCTCGATGCCGAGGTCAAGCAGGCCCAGGCGTGGAAGAAGCGGGCGGAGCTGGCCGTCAGGGAGGGCCGCGACGACCTCGCCATGCAGGCTCTGAGCCGACAGCAGGAACACACCCAGCGCGCAGGGGCGCTGGAGCAGACCTGGCGCGCCCAGAAGGAAGAGACGGAGAAGCTCAAGGCATCGCTCCGGACGCTGAACGACAAGATCGAGGAGGCGAAGCGCAAGCGGAACCTCCTGATCGCGAAGCAGAAGCGGGCTCAGGCGCAGAAGCGCATCCACGCCACCATGTCCGGGCTTTCGGACCAGTCGGCGTTCGAGGCGTTCAACCGCATGGCGGCCAAGATCGAGGAAGAGGAGCGCCGCAGCCTCGCTCAGGCGGAAGTCACCGAGGCACTGACGGGGGATTCGCTCGAGGATGAATTCACGAGGCTGGAATCGGGCGGCGAGGGTGCCGCGCTGGACGACCGCCTGCTGGCGCTGAAGGCACAGATGGGGCTGCTCCCGGGCGGAGCACCCGAGGCTCCCCGGCAGCTCACCGCCGGTGAGGGGTCCGGCGACGCCCCCTCCGAGGTAGACGCGGAAGCCGACGATGCCGACGCCGGGTCTTCCGCTTCGGTCGCGCCGATACAGGAAGCGCAGCTCCTCGAGGAATTCGAGCGGCTGGGCAGAAACGACGGGTCGTGACGTGGACACCGTCTACCTGAACGGCGAGTACCTGCCGAGGGATGAAGCCCGCGTAGCGGCGGATGACCGCGGATTCCTCCTGTCCGACGGGATCTACGAGGTCACCCCCGCGTACGGGGGACGTTTCTTTCGCGGAGACCGCCATCTCGCGCGCATGGCGCGAGGCCTGGCAGCGCTGCGCATCGAGTACGACACGGGAGGGCTGCCCGCCATCAAGCAGCGGCTGCTGGAGGTGAATGGTCTAGCCGCCGCCGACTTTGCCTACGTCTACATGCAGGTCACGCGGGGCACGGCTCCCCGGACCCACTACTTCCCGGCGCACGCCGTGGAGCCCACGGTGTACGCCTACGCCCGCCCGCACCAGCGGCCCCCCACGGCGACCTGGGAGCGAGGCTACCGGGCCATCACCGCGCCCGACCGGCGCTGGGCCAGGGTCGACATCAAGAGCATCGCTCTCCTGCCCAACGTGCTGGCAATGCAGTCGGCCGTGGACGCCGGGGTCGACGACGTCATCCTGGTGCGCGACGGGGTCGCCATCGAGGGAGCCCACAGCAACTTCTTCGCGGTAAGCGGCGGCGGGCTGGTGACCCACCCGGCCACCCACCAGATCCTGCACGGAATCACCCGCGAGTACGTGCTGGAGCTGGCGGCCGGACTGGGAATTCCGGTCGAGTTGCGCCCCCTCGCGGTGGAGGAGCTGGCGTCGGCGAGCGAGGCGTTCCTGACGGGCACCACCACGGAGGTGCATCCCATCGTGGAGATCGACGGGCGGCCGGTCGGCGACGGAAAGGTGGGGCCCGTGGCGAAGCGGTTGACGGAGGCGTTTCGCGAGGGGTTGCCGGGCGCGGCGTAGCCATACTCGCCGGCGGCCTGCCGGCGGGACTCCGCCGGGCCTTCAGACGAGGCCTCCCGGGCTTCAGGGCAGAGGCTCGCCCACCGCCACCACCGCGCCTTCGGGCACCAGGTGCAGGTCGTCCTCGATGAGGTGGGTGGCTTCCGCGAGCACGATGACGATACGTTCGGGCTCGAGCCCCTGGTCGTGCCCGGGGATCGAATGGTAGTCGTCGCTCGGCAGATGCATCACCACCCGACCGCGCCTCAGCGAGCGGTCCGCGCAGGTGCCCACGAGACGCACGGTGGCCCATCCCGGGCGCGGGCTCCATGCTACGTTGCGCGGCGTGTAGACTCGTTGCTCGTCCATCCCTGGCTCTCCTGGCTGCCCTAACCTTCCGCCAAGGTGGAACGCCCGTCAACCAGCAGGTCGCAGGTCGCCCGCTGCGCCGGCGACGGATCGCTCGGCTGAGCCACCAGCAGGGCTCGCCCTTTCCCGCCCCGGGGCAGGTGCAGCACCAGAGCCTCTGGATCGGCCGGGATCGAGAATTCGCGCGCGAGCCCCGTCCGATCGATGGCGACGGTCCGTCCGTCGAAGGTGAGCCGGGCGATCGTGCGCCCGTACTCGACCCAGGCGGTGAACGGCTCTTCGCCCGCGGCGATCGCGGGGACCAGCCGGTCGCGATAGTGGCCGATCGCCTGCTCGAAGGCGGCCGCGTCGATGTCCTTCAGCGCCCTCAGGCGCTCCCTGCACAGGGCTCGCGGGTCGCGCGCGCCGGTCTGTGCGAGCGCGGCCTCCAGCCGCTGGTCCGCAAGGGCCTGCGGGTCTTCGGTGTGTTCGGTGCTGGTCATATTCCCTCGGCGCTGGCGGGCGGTCGAGCGACTCTCCCCGGCCGCAAAATGCCGGTTGGCGGGCGGGCGCGCGACCGGCGGTCGCTCGGTGGCGTGGCCCATCGACTACCCCTAACTTCCTCTGCCCGGAACCGCGCCGGGATAGAAGTCCGGCGCAGCCGGTCCGCATCGCATCCCCGCACATCACGGGCCGACATGCCATCCAGATACAACCAGCCCCGCTTTTCGGATCCGACCGGAGATTATCTGGAAGTATCCTGGGAGATGTTCGGGGAGCTGTGCCGGGCGCTCGCGCTCAAGGTCGCGCGCGAACACCGGCCCGACCTGGTCGTCGGCATCGCTCGCGCGGGCGTCATTCCGGGCGCCATCGTCGCGTCCATGCTGCGCCTCGACTTCCACTCGATGAGAATCTCGCGCCGGGGGACCGACAACTCCATCCGCGAGCGCCCGGAGGTACTCGATGCCGCTCCCCGCGTCGCCGCCGGGCGGCGGGTGCTGCTCGTGGACGAGATCACCACTTCCGGAGAGACCCTGCGGCTGGGGCTCGCCGCCGTGCGTGATGTCGGACCGGCCGAAGTTCGCACCGCGACCTGCTTCGCGCGCCCGCGCGGCTACAAGCCCGACTACTTTGCGCTGGAGACCGGTTCCACCGTAATATTTCCGTGGGACAGGAAGATTTTTCAGGATCAGCAGTTCGTCGTGAATCCGAGGTACGAGAGCGTACTGGACGAATAGAATCGCTTGCGGGCCGCTCTACTTCGAGCGCCACCGCCGCACGACGCCCGACAGGAGGAAACCATGATCAGTTCCGGGTATTCCGGCCGCACGCTGCTGCCTGCCCTGCTGTGCGCCGCGCTACTGGTTCCAGGCGCTCTGGCGGCGCAGTCGACCAACGGGGACGAACCGGAGATCACCTTCACGCGCGACATCGCCCCCATCGTGCAGGAGAACTGCCAGATCTGCCACCGGGAATCGTCGGTGGCCCCGATGTCGTTCGTGACCTACCGGGATGTGCGCCGCTACGCCCGCCGGATTCGCGAGCAGGTGTCGCGGCGCCTCATGCCGCCCTACCACCTCGACGTGGGTGTCGGCATCCAGGACATCAAGGACGACTGGCGCCTGGATCAGGACGACATCGAGACCATCGTCGCCTGGGTCGACGCGGGCTCGCCCGAGGGCGACCCGGCGGACATGCCGCCGCCCGCGGAGTGGCCGGACAGGCAGATGTGGCAGCTGGAACACATCCTCGGTCCGCCCGATCACGTCATCAAATCGAAGCCGTTCACGGTTCCGGCCGAGGGCGGCGACACCTGGTGGCGCCCGCGGGTCCCGACCGGCCTGGGTGAAGACCGCTGGGTGCGCGCCTTCGAGACCCGCCCCTCCTTCCCCGGCGGACGTCAGGTGGTGCACCACGCCATTCCTCGCCTCCTCAGGCTCGACGAGGAGGGTGACTACCAGCGCGTCGCCAGCCTCTCCGAGTACGCCATGGGCAAGGTCGGCGAGATCGTTCCGGCCGACGCCGGGCGCCTCCTGAAGTCGAACGACATGATCGAGTGGGACGCCCACTACTATCCCATGGGCTACGAAGTGCCGGACGACGAGGTCGAACTGGGCATCTGGTTCCACGAAGAAGGCTACACGCCCGAATTCGAGCAGGACCTGCGCCTCTATCCGCTGCGGGGCGATATCGCGCTGGCTCCGGGCGGCACCGCGATGACCCAGGGATTCAAGAGATGGGATCATCCGGTGCGCCTCGACAGCTTCCAGCCCCACGGGCACGTGCACCTGCACGCCATGTCGATACGGGCCATCTATCCGGACGGTCGTGAAGAGCTGATCAGCATGGTCACCGACTTCAACGCCCGCTGGCATCACAGCTACATCTACGGCGATGACTCGGCTCCCCTGCTCCCCGAGGGAACGGTCCTGGTCATGACGGGCTGGTACGACAACACCGAGGACAACCCGCTCAACCCGGATGCCGAGATCTGGTACGCGCGCGGGAGCCGCACGACCGACGAGATGTCGCACGCGTGGCTGGCCGTGACCCATTTGACGGAGGAAGGCTACGAGCGCCTCGTCGAGGAGCGTGAGGCCAGGGCCAGGGTGGTGAGCGACGGGAGCAGCGGGTCGCGTTGACGAAATCCGGCCGACTCCGCGCCTTCCTCCCGGGGAGCGCCGGGGCCGGCCTCGGAACAAGGAAGGAGCTCACCGCGGATGTGGGGGGCTCCTTCCCATTGTAGTCGGCGGCGCATCACGGCCGACCGTGTCCAGTCGATGCTCGGAGAGAGAAATGAGAACCCTGCAACCGAGACTTGGCATAGCCACGGCGCTCGCTGTCCTGGCGGCGGTCCCGCTGGGCGCGCAGCAGGTGCAAAGACTCCCGCTCGCGCCAATCCCGCCGAGGGGCGAACCCGTGGCGCCCTTCTTCGAGGGCTGGTACCGGAATGACGACGGCACCTTCACCTTCTCCTACGGCTTCTTCAACCTGAACACCGAGGAGATCCTCGAAATCCCGCTCGGCTCCGACAACTTCATCGAGCCGGCCGAGTTCGACGGAGACCAGCCCACCCACTTCCCGGTGCGGCCCCGGCGCGACCGCGGTGTCTTCTCGGTGACCGTGCCCGAGAGCTATGCGGATACCAGCCGGCGGGTGGTGTGGACCATCACGAGCAACGGCGTGACCTACTCCACCCCCGCCCGGGTGGGGATCGACGCGCTCCAGCTCGACTACGGGCCGCGCGCGATGGGGTCGGTGCCTCCGCTGGTGCGGTTCGGAGACGACGGAGAGGTGGGCCAGCACGTCCAGGGCGCGCATTCCGAGCCGCGCACCGCGGCCGTGGGCGAGCCGCTCTCGATTACGCTGTGGGCGTCGGAGGTGTCGGAGCGAGCTCCGGACGACGAGGTGAACAGGGAGGTCGAGGTGCGGGTCACCTGGTTCAAGCACCAGGGGCCGGCCGATGAAGTGATCTTCGAGCCGCAGCAGATCACGATTCCCGGCACCGGAGAAGCCGGCACCCTGGTGACCTTCACCGCGCCCGGCGAATACCTGTTGCGCGCGCGCGTCGACAACTTCGGCGCCAACGACAGCTCGGGGGGCGACCAGTGCTGCTGGAGCAACGGCTACGTGGCAGTGACCGTAACCGACGCCGCCGGAATGCGATGAAGCTGCTCGGCCTCGTGACCGTGGCGGCGGTGGTGGTGGCCACGGTGGCTGGCGCCGTCCCGGCCGCCGCTCAGGAAGCGATGGACCTCGACCGCCTCATCGACCGCGGGGGCGTCCATGTCGAACCGGGCACCCTCGAGCCCTACAGCGGCCCGGTGGAACGCATGTGGTCGGCGGACGTCGTGCGCGAGAGAGGCACACTCGCCGAAGGTCGCTGGACGGGCCTGCACGAGTGGTTCCACCAGAACGGCCGGCTCTCCGGCCGGGAGACCTACCAGGACGGCGTCCTGCACGGACCCGCGGAGATGTACTTCAAGTCCGGCTTGCTCTCGGTGCGCGAGAACTACACGAACGGCGAACTCGACGGGCCCTACGAGTCGTACTGGACGCGCGGCGCGCTGGCCGAGCGGGGCGCCTGGCGGTCCGGCAGGCCGTGCGGGGAGTGGACAAGCTTCGGCCGCCCGGTCGTCTTCCCCTCCTGCGCGCGTCCGTAGGGTCACCGGCCCCGGAAAACCGCCGTCCGCCGGACTCCGCGGGCGTTCGCAGTCGAATCGGCGCTCCTGGAGGGGAACTGGCTACCCCGCCTGCATCGAATCCAGGAACTCCTGGTTGGTCTTGGTGCGGCTCATGCGCTCGAGCAGGAACTCGATGGCTTCCGCGACCGGCATGCCGGAGAGGAAGTTGCGCAGCAGGTACACCCGGTTGCGTTCGGTCTCGGTGAGCAGCAGCTCTTCCTTGCGTGTGCCCGAACGGTTGATGTCGATGGCCGGGAAGACGCGCTTGTCGGAGATGTTGCGGTCGAGCACCAGCTCCATGTTGCCGGTGCCCTTGAACTCCTCGAAGATCACCTCGTCCATGCGGCTTCCGGTGTCGATCAGGGCGGTGGCGATGATGGTGAACGACCCGCCCTTCTCGATGTTGCGCGCAGCTCCGAAGAACCTCTTCGGTTTGTGCAGGGCGTTCGAGTCCACGCCTCCCGACAGGATCTTCCCCGAGTGCGGCACGGTGATGTTGTAGGCGCGCGCCAGGCGGGTGATCGAGTCCAGCAGGATCACGACGTCCTTTCCGTGTTCCACCAGCCGCTTGGCTTTCTCGAGCACCATCTCCGCGACCTGCGTGTGGCGCTCCGCCGACTCGTCGAATGTGGAGGCGATCACCTCGGCATCGACGTTCTCCTCCATGTCGGTGACTTCCTCCGGCCGTTCGTCGATGAGCAGCACGATCAGGTGCACCTCGGGGTGATTCTCGCTGATCGAGTTGGCCACTTTCTGCAACAGCATCGTCTTGCCCGCCTTGGGCGGGGAGGTGATCAGCCCCCGCTGCCCCTTGCCGATGGGGGCCACCAGGTCCACCACGCGCGTGGACATGTCACCCCTGGAGCATTCCAGCCGCAGCCGTTCGTCGGGATAGCGCGGGCGCAGGTTGTCGAACGTCATCCGATGCCTGGCACTGTCGGGCGGTTCGAAGTTGACGTTCTCCACCTTGAGCAGCGCCAGGTAGCGCTCGCCTTCCTTGGGAGGACGCACCTGACCCAGGATGGTATCGCCCGTGCGAAGGTCGAATCGCTTGATCTGCGAAGGACTTACGTAAATGTCATCGGGGCCGTAGAGGTAGTTCCAGCTCTGTGAGCGCAGGAACCCGTAGCCCTCGGGGAGGATTTCAAGCACGCCTTCGCCGCGGAGGACGACGTCGCTGTCGAGAAGTTTGTGCTCGATGCGAAAGATGAGATCCTGCTTGCGCAGCCCGGAATAGTTCGGGATGCGCAGCTCGCTGGCCAGCTCATGAAGCTCGCTGACCTTCTTGCTCTTGAGTTCGGCAATGTCCAAGGGGAACTCCGATCGGAAAGACGGGGGACGCGGACCGTGAACACGGCGGCGCTGGCGGGATGGCGTCGGGGAGGGCTGTGAGCGGGAGGCGGGCGGGAGGCGTTGAGGTGCTTCGGAGGGGCTTGCATCCTCGGTGGGTCGCCGGGATGTTAAGCGGGCCAATTCAGGGGGTCAAGGGATCGGAGGGGTCAAGGGATCGGAGGCGCCTTGCCGAGACACAACCGGGAGGGTCGGGGACGCGATCAGCGAGGCTTCCGCTACGCGATCAGCTACCAGCCCGACTGCCTGAGGCGCATCACCGTGACCCGCTGCCTGGCGTCGGGGAGGCAGTCCACCAAGACCCTCTTCCGCAATCCCGCCTCGGTTCGCCGGGCCTCTCCGGGGAAACGGGTTCGAACCCGGATCACCTCGCACGAGCAGGGCATCGACTTCGAGGTTTCGGTAAGCGGCGCCCAGACCTCGGTGAAGCGTGTCCAGGTCGTGTGCCACCTGCCTTCCGGACATCCGGCGACCAGAGACGACGAGGTCGTCTTCACGCTGGAAAACGGGCTCCCCCCTCCCCCGTAGAAGGCGCGCCGGACCGGGACATTTTCAGGGGCGACCGGAGTACCCAGGGGTGACACCTGGACCCCGATTTCCTCTATCTTCACGCATATGCCGGGCAAGACGCTGGACTTCGTCGGCGCCACCGGGCGCGCAGCCGTACGGTTTGCGGCGACGGTTGGCGAATGGGGCGTCCTCATGCAGGACACCATCCGCGGACTGCGCGCGGTGCGGATCTGGGGGAAGCTCGTCTTCGAACAGATGATGCGCATCGGCGTCGACTCGGTGCCCATCGCGCTCTTCATCGCCGCCTTCACCGGCATCGTGCTGGCGCTTCAGGCTTCCTACACCTTCACCGGGGCGGTACCGGTCTACCTGGTGGGCAGCCTGGTCGGTAAGACCATGATCATCGAGCTGGGACCCGTGCTGACCGGGCTGGCGCTGGCGGGCAGGGTGGGCGCGAGCATCGCCGCCGAGCTGGGGACCATGCGGGTGACCGAGCAGATCGACGCGCTGGAGACCATGGCCTACGATCCGGCGGCGTACCTGGTGCTTCCCCGGGTCCTCGCGGGCGGCGTGATGTTCCCGGCGGTCACCCTGCTGGCGTCGGCGCTGGGCATCGTGGCCGGCTGGCTGACCGCCATACAGCTTCTGGACATGTCCACGCCCGAGTTCGTGCGGGGACTCGAGACCTTCTTCGTGCCTTTCGACGTGGTCTTTTCGGTGATCAAGTCGTTCTCGTTCGGTTTGACGGTGACGTCGCTGGGATGCTTCTTCGGCTTCCGCACCCGCGGAGGCGCCGCGGGGGTGGGGCGCGCCGCCACTTCGGCCGTGGTCGCGAGCAGCATGGTGATCCTGGTGTTCGACGCCTTCTGGGCCGCCGTACTGCTGTGATCCGTCTGCGCGGCGTGCACAAGGCGTTCGGCAGGAAGGTCGTGCTGGACGACTTCGACCTGGACGTGCCCGAGGGAGCCACGGTGGCGCTGATCGGCGCCTCCGGGGCGGGCAAGTCGGTCGTGCTGAAGCATATCGTGGGATTGCTCGCCGCCGACCGGGGAAGCGTGACCGTCGACGGCCACGAGGTTGGCGAACTGGGGCAGGAGGCCCTGTACGCACTGCGGCGCAGGGTCGGCTTTGTCTTTCAGTTCGCGGCTCTCTTCGATTCCATGACGCTCGCCCACAACGTCGAGATGGGGCTGCGCCGGATGCCCGGCCTGAGTAGCCGGGATATCCGCAGAAGGGCCGCCGAGAGCCTGGAGCTTGTGGACCTCGGAGAATTGGGAGACCGTTATCCGGCGGAGATCTCCGGGGGGCAGCGCAAGAGGGCGGGGATCGCGCGCGCGATCGCGACCCGTCCCCGGTATCTCCTCTACGACGAGCCCACGACCGGACTCGATCCGGTGACGACAACGGTGATCGGTCGCCTGATCCTCAGGTTGCGGGAGGAGATCGGGGCCACCGGACTGGTGGTCACGCACGATCTCAAGACCGCCTACGAGGTGGCCGATTCCATGGCATTCCTGCACGACGGGCGGCTGCGGGCCCATGGCGCGCCGGGTGAAATCCGGATCTCCGGGGACCCCGTGGTCAGATCGTTCATCGAAGGGGCTCCGGAACTGATGGAGACGATGGCATGAGACGCAATGAGGTGTGGGTCGGAGCCGTCATTCTGCTGAGCGTCGTGGTCGCGGTGGCGGGGAGCTTCTGGCTTCGCGGGTATCGCCTGACGGGGGGCACGACGACGGTCGAGGCGCTCTTCAGCGGCGTGGGACAGCTCACCGACGGCGCCTCGGTGAAGCTGCGCGGAGTGACGATCGGCCGCGTGAACGGCATCGCCGTCGAACCGGACGGAGCCGCGGTGCGGATCGGCCTCGCCATCAACGCCGGCCTGCAGCTGCCCGCCGACGCCGCCGTACTCATCGCGCCCGAATCGATGTTCGGCGACTGGGGCGCAGAGATCGTGTCACGCTCGGCCCACCCGCGCCTGGACTTCTTCCAACCCGCGGATCCCGAGGTTCTGCCCGGCTTCGCCATCGCCGACCTGTCCCGCCTCACCGCCACGGCCGACCAGATCGCCGAGAACCTCGCCACCATCACCGACCGGGTGGAGGTCGCCTTCACCGAGGAGACCGCCGCCAACCTGAGAATCGTCATCGAGAACGTGGGCAGGGTCAGCGAGCAGGTGGCCGAACTGGCCGACGCCCAGATCGGCGCCGTCGAGGACCTGGTCGAGAATGTCCGCACCTCCACCAACGAGGTCGCGCAGGCGGCGGCGCTGGCGACCAGCACTCTGGGCGAAGTGGAGCGGCTGCTTTCAGGTGGCGTCGTCGATTCCATCGTCGGCGACACGCGCGTGACCGCCAGCGAGTTCAGGCAGCTGGCCACCGATCTGCGCGAGACCACGACCGGGCTCGCCACCACGCTGCAGTTCGCCGACTCCACCCTGGTCCGCTTCGAGCGCATCGGGCGCGAACTGGAGGCCGGCGAGGGCACGCTGGCCCAACTCCTTGCCGACTCCACGGTTGCCGTCCAGACCCAGTCGGTGCTGATGCAGCTCAGCCTGCTGCTCGAGGACTTCCGCGAAAACCCGGGACGATACGTGCGCCTGTCCATCTTCTGACCATGAAAGACATCGTCGACCTGACCATCATCGGGGGAGGTCCGACCGGCCTCTTCGGGGCCTTCTACGCCGGGATGCGCGGCATGTCCTGCCGCATCGTAGACTCGCTCCCCGAGCTGGGCGGGCAGCTCACGGCCCTGTATCCCGAGAAATTCATCTTCGACGTGGGCGGCTTCCCCAAGGTGCGCGCCAAGACCCTGGCCCGGGAGCTGGTGGACCAGGGTCTCCAGTTCGGCGCCGACGTGGTGCTGGACGAGGAGGTGCGCGGGCTTCGCGAGGAGGACGAGGGCTTCGTCCTCGAGGGCGCCTCTTCCGAATACCGCACCCGCACGGTGCTGATCGCCGGCGGCAAGGGCGCCTTCGAACCCATGGTGCTCAAGTGCCCCGGCTACGAGGAACTTCTGGGCCGGGGGGTCGAGTACTCGGTGCGCGATCCCGAGGTCTATCGGGGAAAGCGGGTCGTGATCGTCGGAGGAGGCGATTCCGCGCTGGATTGGGCGCTGATCCTGAAGGACATCGTCGAGCGGCTGGTCGTGGTGCACAGACGGGCCGTCTTCCGGGCGCACGAGACATCGGTGGCCCGGCTCGAGGAAGCCGCGAAGTCGGGCGAACTGGAGTTGAAGGTCTTCTGGGAAGTGGGCGAGATCCACGGCAATGGAAGGGTCGAGGGGTGCACCATCTTCGACAACCGGAGCGATGACGAGGAGTCGTTCGAGGTGGATGCGGTGCTGACGTTCCTGGGCTTCAAGCCGGACCTGGGGCCGATCAAGAGCTGGGGGCTCGAATCGGATGGGAAGCGCATCGTGGTGGGCCAGCTGATGGAAACCAGCCGTCCCGGCGTATATGCGGCCGGGGACCTGGTCAGCTATCCGGGCAAGCTCGACCTCATCGCCACCGGCTTCGCCGAGGCGGCGATCGCGGTCAACAACGCGATACGGCGCGTCGATCCGAAGGCACGCGTGAACCCCGGGCACTCGACCAACCTCAAGATCTTCAAGGACAAGTAGCCGGCGCGCGGCGCGCGGGATTCGGCTTTGGAATACGGGAGAAGGGACGAAAGATGACAGCACAGCACGAACGGGTCGTGATCATCGGGTCGGGGCCGGCGGCGTGGACGGCGGCCATCTACGCGGCGCGCGCCGACCTGTCGCCCCTGGTCGTGGAGGGGGCGGGCAGCCGGACAATGATCCCGGGGGGACAGCTCATGTTCACCACCGAGGTCGAGAACTACCCCGGCTTTCCCAAGGGGGTGACCGGACCCGAGATGATGGATGCCTTCCGGGCGCAGGCGGTGCGCTTCGACACGCGCGTGATCACCGACGACATCGTGGAGGTGGAGCTGGTCGGGCAGCCCAAGCGCCTGGTCACCGGGAGGGGGGAGGAACTCCTGACCGACTCGGTGATCGTGGCCACCGGCGCCAACGCACGCTGGCTCGGGGTGCCCAACGAGGAGCGCCTGGCGCAGAGCGGGGGCGGGGTCTCCGCGTGCGCCGTGTGCGACGGGGCGCTTCCGTGGTTCCGTGGCCAGGTCGTGGCCGTTGTGGGCGGCGGCGACAGCGCCATCGAGGACGCGACCTACATGGCCAAGTTCGCGGGCAGGGTGCTCGTGATCCATCGGCGCGACCAGCTGCGCGCCTCGGCGATCATGCAGCAGCGCGCCTTCGACAACGAGAAGATCGAGTTCCTGTGGAACAAGGTGGTGACCGAAGTCGTGGGCGATGACGTGATCACCGGGTTGCGTCTGCGCGATACGGTGACCGGGGAGGAGAGCACGCTGGAGGCGGGCGGAATGTTCGTGGCCATCGGCCACACCCCCAACACCGGCTTTCTGAGCGGGCAGGTGGCCCTCAAGCCCAACGGCTACATCGAGCTGCCGACCCCGTGGCGCACCGACACCTCGGTGCCCGGCGTGTTCGCGGCCGGGGACGTGATGGACGACCATTATCGCCAGGCGGTGAGCGCTGCGGGAACGGGTTGCATGGCCGCGCTGGACGCCGAGCGCTGGCTGGCGCACGGGGGGCCGGCGGAGAACGGCGCCTCGTAGCGGCAGGCCTTGCCCGGGACTGGCGGCATGAGAGCCGGCGCTCCCCGAGACCGAATGCTCCGGGATCCGTCAGGTAGCGGCGTGCGTGCCCCCGTCCACCACGATCACCTCGCCGGTCATGAAGGGCGAGCGGTCGAGAAACAGCACCGTGCGCGCCACGTCCGCGGGCGACCCCCAGCCGCCGAGGGGGATGCGTGCGGCGGCGGCGCGGACGGCTTCCGGGGAGGCGTCCTCCTCGGGAAGCACGGAACCGGGCGCGATCGCGTTAACCCTCACCCGGGGGGCCAGCGACCGGGCCGCCACCCGGGTGAGGTGGGCGAGCGCGGCCTTGGAGACCGAGTGGTGGGGGTAGCGCGACCACGGCCTCAGCGCCGACAGATCGACGATGTTGACCACGTTGCCCCGGCGTGCGGCGAGCGCCGCCGCGGTGGCCTGGATGAGCAGGAAGGGCGCCTTCAGGTTGACTGCCATCACCTGGTCCCACTCCTCCTCGCCGACCTGGTCGAACGGCGTGGCGAAGAAGGTGGAGGCATTGTTGACGAGCAGGTCGAGGCGCCCCCACGCGGTGGTCGCGGCCGCGGCCAGCCGCCGCGCGCCGGCGCTGGTGGCAAGGTCGGCGCGGACGGCGAGGGCGCGCCGCCCCCCGCCCTCCACCTCCGCCACGACCTCGCGCGCCGCGGCGGCGGATCCGTGGTATCCGACTACCACGTCGAGGCCCGCGTCCGCCAGCGCGAGGGTGATGGCGCGCCCGACGCGCACGGCTCCGCCCGTCACCAGAGCCACCCTGGTTTCCGGGCGCGGGGCGTCCTCCCGGGTGGGTTCGAGGCGGGCCGCGGACGGCTCCGGACCGCTCGTGGAGGAGGAGTGGCTCACCTGCCTCGGATCCCCCTTTTCCTCCGGGCCGCATGCGGCCACCATTCGAGTCTGCGAGCGCCCGCGAAGGGCGCCGTGAGAGAACCCGGAGAAGCTACCGGAGCCCGCAGCAGGCGGCAAACGAGATGAGTGGAACCGATATGCTCACCGGAAGAGCGTGCATCGTCACGGGGAGCACGCGCGGCATCGGCCTGGAGATCGCGCGGGCTCTCGCTCGGGGCGGGGCCGACGTCGCGGTGAGCTCCAGAAGCGCCGCGGACGTGCATCGAGTCGCGGCCGAGGTGGATGCCCTGGGTAGCGGACACGCCATTGGAATCCCCTGCGACGTGCGCGATCCGGCGGCGTGCCGGCGGCTGGTCGATTCCGCGGCGGAACGCTTCGGGCGGCTGGACGTCCTGGTGAACAACGCCGGCTGGGGCCACTTCGCCCCCATCGACGAACTCTCCATTGAGGACTGGCGCGAGCAGATCGACACCAACCTCGGCGGCGTCTTCTACGGCTCCAGGGCTGCGGTGCCGCATCTGACGGCCGACGGCGGAGGCTGGATCATCAACATCGGTTCGCTTGCGGGCCGGCACGCCTTCGCCGGAGGAGCGGGGTACAATGCCAGCAAGTTCGGCCTGCTCGGCATGACCGAAGCGATGATGCTCGACCTGCGCCACCGGGACATCCGGGTGAGCCTCATCATGCCCGGCAGCGTCAACACCGGGTTCCGCGGCCAGTCCGCCGATCACGACTGGAAGCTGGACGGGCAGGACGTGGCCCGGGCGGTAACGGACCTGCTGGCCTATCCCGGACGGGCGCTTCCCAGCCGGGTCGAGCTGAGGCCCAGCCGGCCGCTTCGAAAGCGATAGCCGCGGGGTGGCTCGCGGGAATCCCGTCACCGACCACACACAGCTTGTAACCGACCCAACTTGACCTGGACACCTCGATCATGGACCTGACCACCCGAACCGGGACGACCCGCGAGGGCATCTCCGCATGAAGCGGGCTCTGGTGATCGGCGCCGGCGGCCAGGTGGGCACCGAACTGGTTGTGGCGCTGCGCGCCCGGTACGGGCAGGAGAACGTGCTCGCGACGGACCTGCGTCCGGACGCCGCCGCAACGCTGGGCGGCCCCTTCGAGCCCCTCGACTGTACGGACGGCGAGGCCGTGCTGGCTGCGGTGCGCCGTTTCCGCCCGCACACCGTATTCCACCTGGCGGCCCTGCTGTCGGTGACCGGGGAGGAGCGGCCCCGGCTGGCGTACCGCGTGAACCTCGGCGGGCTGCTCAATGTCCTCGAGGCCGCGCGCGCGGAGGACTCGGCCGTCTTCTTCGCGAGCACGATCGCAAGCTTCGGCCCCTCCATCCCGCTCGATCTGGTACCGCAGGACGCGGCCCAGCGGCCCACCACCATGTACGGCATCACCAAGGCCGCGGGGGAGATGATCTGCGACTACTACCACCTGCGCTACCGGGTCGACACCCGCGGCCTGCGCTTTCCGGGGTTGATCTCCCACGTGGCCGAGCCGGGCGGCGGCACCACCGACTATGCGGTCGAGGTCTTCCAGGCCGCGGTCGCGCGCGGCGCCTATACCTGCCCGCTGCGGGCGGACACGCAACTGGACATGATGTACATGCCGGACGCCGTCCGCGCCGCGATCGAGCTTATGCAGGCCGACCCCTCTCGGCTCACGCACCGAAACGCCTGCAACATCGCCGCCATGCAGTTCACGCCCCGGATGCTCGCCGCGGAGATCGCGCGCCACCTGCCGCACTTCCGCATGGAGTACCGGGTGGATCCGTTGCGACAGGCCATCGCCGACTCCTGGCCGCGGCGCATTGACGACTCCGTAGCCCGGGAGGAGTGGGGCTGGAGGCCGGAATACGATATCGCCGCGATGACTGCGGAAATGGTCGCACACCTGCGCCAGCGGGGATCCGCGTCTCCCGGTATTCCGAACCGGCGCCCGACCGTTCCTCGATAGCCCCGGAGACCCGATGCCCCTCGACCGCCTGACCGCCGTGCTGGACGGCCACGTCCGCGAACTCGAACGGAAGGGCACCGCCAAGGGCGCGGAAGCCGTGGTCACCGCCGTGGAGATGCCGCGCGGGGAGCGCGGTCCCCGGGTACGGCTGGAGGGCGAGGGCGAACGTCGCTTCATTCGCCTCAACTCCAACTCCTACCTGGGGATGGGCCTGCGCCCCGATGTCATCGCGGCGGAGGAAGCGGAGGCGCGGGCGTCGGGAGCGGGTCCGGGGGCGGTGCGCTTCATCAGCGGAACCTACGCCGCGCACGTGGAGCTGGAACGGCGGCTGGCGCGCTTCCACGGGCGCGACGCGGCCATTCTCTTCTCCTCCGCCTACGCGGCGGTGGTGGGCTGCCTGGTGTCGCTGATCGACTCCGGAACGGCGCTCATCTCCGACGAGCTCAATCACAATTCCATCATCAACGCGGTCCGGCTCGCGCGTCCCCTGTCGAAGGTGGTGTACCCGCACCTCGACATGCGTGCGCTGGACCGGGCGCTCGCGCAGGCCGCTGGAAGGGCCCGCCGCGCCATCGTGGTCACCGACGGCATCTTCAGCATGCGCGGCGTGCACGCGCCCGTGGACGAGATCATGGAGATCGCCCACCGCCACGACCACGACTTCCCCGAGAACGTGGTGGTGGTGCTCGACGATTCGCACGGCGTGGGCGCCATCGGCGCCACCGGGCGGGGCACCGAGGAGTACACGGGCTCCCCTCCCGTCGACGTCATGGTGGCCACCCTGGGAAAGGCGCTCGGGGTGAACGGCGGCTACGTGGCGACCAACGCCGCGCTGGTGCGCCATCTGCGCGAGAGCGCCCCGTTCTACATCTACTCCAACCCGATCACGCCCGGAGAGGCGAGGGCGGCGCTGAAGGCGCTCGCGATTCTCGACAGCGAGGAGGGACTGCGGCTGCTCGAGCGCCTGCACGCGCTTACCCGGCGCTTCGAGGACGGCCTGGTGCGGCTCGGAATCGAGGTGCTGGAGGGCGAGCACCCGGTGGTTCCGCTGATGATCCGCGACACGGCGCGCACCCATGAGCTGGTGCGCCATCTGCGCGACCATGGTATCCTGGCAACCGGTCTGGCCTTCCCCGTGGTTCCGCGCGGCGATGAGGAGATTCGCGCGCAGATCAACGCCGACCACACCGAGGCCGACATCGACTACGTGCTGGACGTGCTGGCGCATCGCCCGGGAGCAGGGGAGACATGAGCGGGGACAAGAGCACGCGGGAACCTGCAATGGCGACGACGGCGGTCGGGCGATCCCGTGGCGCGGGCAAGGGCGCACCGGGTCGCGGCGACGGACGGCCATCGGGTCGGGGGGACGGACGGCCATCGGGGCGCGGCGACGGACGCCCATCGAGACGCGGCGACGGACGCACATCGGGGCGCGACTTCGTGCGCGAGATCGTGGCCGCCGACCTGGCCAGCGGCAAACATGGCGGCCGCGTCGCCACCCGCTTCCCGCCCGAACCCAACGGGTTGCTGCACATCGGCCACGCCAAGGCCATCTGCCTCGACTTCGGGGTCGCCGCCGAGAACGGGGGCACCTGCAACCTGCGCTTCGACGACACCAACCCCGAGACCGAAGAAGCCGGCTACGTCGAGGCAATCAAGCGCGACATCCGCTGGCTGGGCTTCGAGTGGAGCGAACTGCGCCACGCCTCGGACTATTTCGAGCAGCTCTACGACTACGGCGTCCAGCTGATCGAGAAGGGTTCGGCGTACGTCGACAGCCTGAGCGAGGAGGAGATCCGCGCCTATCGCGGCACGGTGACCGAGCCCGGACGCCCCAGCCCGTACCGGGATCGTCCCGTGGAGCAGAGCCTCGACGTCTTCCGGCGCATGCGGGCGGGCGAGTTCGAGGATGGAGCGCACGTGCTGCGCGCCCGCATCGACATGGCATCGCCCAACATGATCATGCGGGATCCGGTGCTCTATCGGATCCGCCGGGCGCACCACTACCGGACCGGATCGGAGTGGTGCATCTACCCGATGTACGACTTCGCGCACTGCCTCTCCGACTCCATCGAAGGCATCACCCACTCGCTGTGCACGCTCGAGTTCGTGAACAACCGGGCCATCTACGACTGGCTGCTGGAGGAGGTTGAGGCTCCAGAGCCCGTGCCCCGGCAGTACGAGTTCGCGCGGCTCAACCTCGAGTACACCATCGTCTCCAAGCGCAAGCTGCTGCGCCTGGTGCAGGACGGGCACGTGGGCGGATGGGACGACCCGCGCATGCCGACGTTGTCGGGACTCCGGCGGCGGGGCGTGACGGCTGAGGCGATCCGCAATTTCTGCCGCCTGGTGGGCGTGGCCAAGGCCGACAACCGGGTGGATGCGGCCAAGCTCGAGTACGCCATCCGGGACGATCTGAACATGCGCGTGCCCCGCCTCATGTGCGTGCAGCGGCCGCTCAAGGTGGTCATCACCAACTTCCCCGAGGGCGAGACCGACTGGCTGGACGCGCCCCTCTACCCGCACGACGTGCCGCTCGAGGGAACGCGCCCGGTGCCCTTCACGCGCGAACTCTACATCGAACGCCACGACTTCATGGAGGACCCGCCGCGCCGCTTCTTCCGCCTCGCCCCCGGCAGGGAGGTGCGCCTGCGCTACGGCTACTTCATCCGTTGCGAGGAGGTGGTGAAGGACGAGGCGGGCGAGGTGGTGGAACTCCGCTGCACCTACGACCCGGAGACCCGGGGCGGCTCGGCCACGGACGGGCGCAAGGTGCGCGGCACCATCCACTGGGTGTCGGCGGAGCATTCGCGCCCCTGCGAGGTGCGCCTCTACGACCGGCTCTTCCGCACGCGGGATCCCGACCGCGGCGACTACCTGGCGCAGCTGAATCCCGATTCCCTGGTGGTGCACGCGGATGCGCGCGTCGAGCCGAGCATCGCCGAGGATCCTCCCGGCACCCGCTACCAGTTCGAGCGGGTGGGCTACTTCATCAGCGACGAGGTGGAGTCGGAGCCGGGCCGGCTGGTCTACAACCGCACCGTCAGCCTGCGCGATTCGTGGGCGAAGATCCGCAAGCAGCAGCTGGCGCAGGAGGCGCGGTTGGCGAAGGGGCGCGGGAAGAAGGGACGGCGGAAGAAGAAGCACGGGAGGAACTGAGGCGGCGGGAGCCGGGCTGAGGTTCAGGCCAACAACGCGTCCTTACCCCTGAACGGATCCCGGATGCGCAACTCCGGGAAGAGCATGAAGTCCCGGTCGCGAGACAGGAGCAAATCGACCCCGTGGGCCATACAGATCGCAGCGACTCGCGCGTCGTGCACCACGCCCCCGTGCACGCGCGGACGCTGGATGAACGGTCCCAGCGTAGCGAGGAAATCGTCGGTTTCGCCGATCAGGTGATTCGATGGCGATGCCGTCCATACCTCCAACTGCCGCCACGCCTGTTCCGAAGTACTCGACGCCTCCTTCCAGATCCGGCGGTTGGTGACCACGCTCAGGAACTCGAAGCAGCAGGGCCAGGGGATAGCCCACGGGTGGCGTCCCTCCGCCAGCCTTCGCATGATCTTCCGGGCGACCGCGTGCACCCGGGATTCCCGGCGATGCGCGTAGACCAGCACGCTGGTGTCAACGGCGATCAACGCTTCCCCGGGTCGGTGCCGATGACGACGGCCTGTCCCGGTCATCGTAGATGATGTCGCGCAGGTCCTGCCAGGAGTAGTCTTCAAGCGGGTCGCGAACGTCGCTGCAGCCGACGCTCAGGTCGGGAAGCTCGTAACGTGGAGGAGGCTTGGATGCGTCAAGCACCCGGCGGAGGCCCTCCTCGACCACTGCGCGCAGAGGCCGACCGATCTTGCGCGCATGACGCTTGGCGCGCGCAAACAGTTCATCCTGGATGTCGAGCGTTGTCTTCATGTCTACATAGTACCCATATCTGTTGATGTGGGCTACCCATATCCAAGCGGTTGGAGATGTTTCGGAGGAATGATGATGACACGAATATTTCGCTCAAGTGATGTCCCGCTGGCGCGCCCATCCCGACGCACCGAGCCGCGTGCCGTCTTATCGCGAGCGGGCCGCCGATTGTGGCTCCTGCCGCTGGCCGCGCTCCAGCTGGCTTGCGGGAGCCCTTATCCGCCGCCGCCCGAGACGGCGCAGGACCCCGTCGTCGACACCCTGCACGGGGTCGTCTTCACCGACCCGTACCGGTGGCTGGAGGACCAGGACAGCCCGGAGACGCGGGCATGGATCGCCGGCCAGAACGCCTACGCGGAGCAGATCGTGGGGGAGTCGGCGCTGCGCAGGGGTCTGGAAGCGCGCCTGCGGGAGCTGATGGACGCTCCCGGCCCGGTGTATCCGCAACGGCGGGGTGACTTCGAATACTTCTCCTTCCGGCCAACCGGGCGCGAGGTGGGCGCGATCTACCGGCGGCCGGCGCCGGAGGAGCCCGCTGACGGCCCGTTTGACGCTACCGCGGACTACGAGGTGGTGATCGATCCCCTCGATCTGCGGGCAGACGGCACGACCAGCGTCGGTATCCGGGGCTTCTCGCCGGACGGCAGCCTGATGCTCTACTCCATCCGGGATGGCGGCCGGGACGAGATTGAATTCCGGGTGCGCGACTTGAACGCCGGCGAGGATCTTCCCGACCGGCTGCCGACCGCACTCTACGGCAGCGTCGCGTTTACGTCCGACGGCACGGGCTTCTACTACACGCATCGGTCCCGCCAGACCGGACCGCGCGTGCGCCGCCACGTCCTGGGCACCGAAATGTCGGAGGATGTCGAGCTGTTCGGGACGGGCATCGGCCCGACCGCCTTCGTCAACGCCTCGGAGGTGGACGAAGGCCGCTACCTCATCTACACGGTACAGCACGGCTGGGCGCGCACCGACGTCTACCTGCACGACCTGAGGTCGGGGGCCGACCCGTTGCCGCTCGTGGTCGGGGCGCCCGCCCGCTTCCGCATCCGCTGGGTGGACGGGGAGATCTACCTGCTCACCAACCTGGACGCTCCCCGCAATCGCGTGGTCGCCGTCCGGCCTGAAGCCCCGGACCCGAGCCAGTGGCGCGAGGTCATCCCCGAGGGCGAGGACCTGCTGACCGGCTACCAGTTCATCGGCGACGACATCTACGCCGACTACCTGCACAACGTGAGCAGCCGCATCGTGCGCTACGGCCCGGACGGCGTCCTGAAGGGCGAGATCCCCATCCCCGAGCATCATGTGGCGACGCTGCGCGGACACGGCGAGGGCGGTGCCCTGCTGTCCCTCACCTCGCTCCTGACGCCCCAGACGGTGCTCGAACTCGACCTCGAAACGCTGGAGACGCAGGAGTGGCGCCCCCCCACTGTGCCCTTCGATGGCAGCCCCTACGAGATGACACAGGTGTGGTACACGTCCGCGGACGGGACCGAGGCGCCCATGTACGTGGCTCACCGGCGTGGCCTCGCACTCGACGGCGCGACCCCGACCCTCCTCTACGGCTACGGCGGCTTCAACGTGAACCTGCTGCCTCGCTTCGATGCGCGGGCGGCGGTCTGGATGGAGCAAGGCGGAGTCTACGCGATCGCAACGCTGCGCGGGGGAGGCGAGTTCGGCGAGGAATGGCACCGCGACGGCATGCTCGAGAACAAGCCCAACGTCTTCGCCGACTTCATCGCCGCCGCCGAGTGGCTGATTTCGAACGGCTACACCGGCCCGGACAAGCTGGCCATCCGCGGGGGAAGCAACGGCGGGCTGCTGGTCGGGAGTGCGCTGACGAAGCGGCCGGACCTTTTCCGCGCCGTGTTCGCCGGCCTCCCCGAACTCGACCTGGTGCGCTTCTACCAGTTCACCGACACCAACAACATGCCGGCGCTGCTCGAGTACGGAAACGGGGCGATCCGCGAGGAATTCGAGGTGCTTCGGACCTTCTCGCCCTACCAGAACGTGCGCGACGGGGTGGACTACCCGGCGGTGATGCTCACCCAGGGCGACCTGGACACGCGCGTGCCCCCGCTCCAGGCCCGCAAGATGGCGGCGCGGCTGCAGGCGGCCACGGGTTCAGGGCTCCCGATCATCCTCGACTACGACGAGCGCACCGGCCACGCCGGCGGACGCCCCTTCAGCCGCAACGTGCGCAACGCGGCGATGGAACTGGCGTTCCTGCTGCAGCAGCTGGGGGCGGGAGAAGGAGGGACGTAGGGCCAGGCTAAGGCGCCCTGTCGAGCCGCCAGAGCTGCACACGTTCTACATCGAATTCATCGATGGTCTTGCCGAGAACGTAGTCTTCGCCGATCTCGAAGACATCCAGGCCGCGTGGCGTTTCCGCGAATCCCTGAACCCGGCCTTCCGGCTCGAAGACCGTCCAGACGACCTGTGGCGCACCGGGAAGCCTGTACTCCTGGACCCAGAGGTATCCCAGCGGATCGGAGTGCAGGGCTTCGAACGCGGGGAAGAACTCGACGAGGGGCATGTCCTCGGTCTCTGCGAGCAGGCGCGTTCGACGTGCGTCCGGGAGGTCCGCGTAGGCCTCGGCGAGCACGGTGTCCAGTTCGGCCTGTGTCGGGCTGCGCGGCTCGTGTTCGCGGCGGATGATCCTCACGAGCGTGCCGTCGCTCCGGTAGGCCCGGAGTTCATAGCGGTCGGTCGGAGCCACGACGGCGAAACCGCCCCAGATGGTCGCAATCGTGGACCGGCCGAAGGGATGGGGCATCGCCATCGGACCCGCGGGCGAAGAAAACCACTCCTCGCCCGGGTGCGCACCCAGCGATACCCGCAGCTCGCCATCGGGCAGAAGCAGACCGAATTCCTGGTCCCGCCGGAGGAGCGGATTCTCCGACCCGAACACCCCGCTAAGGACCGCGCTCGGCTTCGCCAGCACCGCCCCGTCGGGCAGGTCGCCCAGGAACGAATGGAAGCCATCGGCCAGGGTCACGGTGCGACCGTGATTTCCGCGCGAATCGAAGATCTCCAGCCGTCGCGCGAACATGTTGTCGGCGGCGATCGAGTCACCGAGCCAGCGGCTCACCGTCTGCGGCGTGTACGCGCTGAATTCGCCCGGACCCTCACCCTGCCCTCCCCACGTCTCCAGGTATGTCCCGTCCGCGCCGAAGACGCGAAGCTCGGACGTGCCGGCGTTCGCCAACACGATTCTGCCATCGGCGAGCTTCGTCGCGTCCAGGACGGTGAACAGCATCTCGCCCTCGTCGCCCTCGCCGGTCCCGATGGAAACGTCCGGCGCTTCCCCGACCCTCCAGCCGAGGCGCGAGCCCGGAGCGGGGCGGGTGTTCTCGACGATCGCGACGCCGGCGCTGTCGCGGGCCTCGGAGATGAGGATCTGCGCCGCGTCCCGGTCGACGTCACAGCTCGCAAGCGATGCCAGGATGATCGCTGGCACAGTGATGCCCAGTCCGGCCGGATGGCCCTTGTTGGTCCGCCAAGTGCCAGCCGGCTTCTGCCGTGTGCTTTCGGAGCGCATCGCTGTCCTCGGTTGACAGGCAACAGCCATGATCCGTCAGGAAACGGGATAGCTGTCCCCGGAGCCCTTCTGATGAGATGCCCGGTCCTGTGTTGCGGTTGCCAGCGAGCCGCTGTCATCCGCGTGGTGAATCGGTAGTCTCAACTCGCCTTGGCGGGGGATTCGGTGTGTGCTGGGACCCGTCCCCACTTGGCAACCATCTCGGGGATGCGCTCCCGGAGCTGGGCCCGGTACCACTGGTAGAGGATGGCTTCGCGGCGATCTCTATTGGTGCCCGGCCGCACCCGCATCTCCATCCAGGAATTGTTGTGCAGGCCGATGCCAACGGGAGCGTGCGATTCGACGACATCCTTCTTCCCTTCGACCGTGACCTCTTCCGCGATGGCGAAGTGGTTAGCGACCGGGTTTTTCCAGTCGATGAGGTCGACGGCGACGGTCTGTTCGCCGAGCCCGGGGCGGACTCTGGCACCATAGCGAAGGAGGCCGTAGACGTCGCGGTTGGCGTCGTACAGGGTTCGGCCTCCGCCGAGACCGGCCGCTTTGTCCAGCTTGTCCAGTCCGGATCTCGAGCTCGCCGACCTTGGTCACGAGAGGCTCCCGGGGTCCGATTCTCCGTCAGGGTCGGGCTCTGACCCGGAATCTCCCAGCACCTTCCAATACCCCCCCTTGTCGGGACCAACGCGCTCGACCTTACCACCCTCGCGCAGCTTGTCCAGCCGGTATCGGATGGTGGACCGGGTGGTGCCGAGAGCAGCGGCCATTTCACGTCGGCTCGTGGATGGGTTCTGGCGGAGCAGAGTGAGGATGCGGTCGTAGAGGGACCGGGGTTCTGGTTGTTTTCTGGCTGATCCGTGCCGTTCCTGGTGGTGGTCTCCTGTTTCCCTGGACGCTTTTTCCTCGTCTTTTCTGGCTGTTTTCTGGCTGTTTTCTGGCTGTGCTTCCCCGGCGGTCCGCTCGTCTTCGGCGCAAGCGTCGTTCTCGTCGTCATCATTTGCTACATCGAGAACGTCAACGACCATCCAGCGTCCTCCCCGGTCCGGCCCAACACGACGTAATGCACCTGACCTCTTGAGCTTGTCGAGATGATATCTGACACTTCCCTCGGTGGCGCCTTCAAGCGCCTCAGCGATTTCGCGGCGGCTGGCAGACGGGTTCACCCGCAGGAATGAGACGATCCGGTCGGCCAAGTTCTGGCTGGAGTCGTCCCCCTCTGGTTGTTTTCTGGTTGTTTTCTGGTCGTCTTCTGGCAGTTTTCTGGCAGAACCAGATTCTCTGGTTGCTTCCTGGGTGGCACCGTCGCCTGCGAGCCCGCGAGCAGCGGAATCGGCCTCCTTGTAGGCTTCGGAAAACGGAAACCGCACCCACACACCATTGCCGCCCGCTTCCAGCCGCCAGCTTGGCGTCGGGTTGCCCACCTCGTGACAGATGTCCACGATCCGGCGTATGCCTCGACCCCACGCTTCGATCATTCCGGCTCGAAAGAATGCGTAGGCCACTCGGGGATTATGCGGTCGCGAAGAGAGCTCCTCGGCGAGTTGGTCCGTGACCCAACCGGGGGGCAGGTGGGCCGGGTTCCACATCGAGATTCGGTCATCGTACACGCGAATCTGAATCGGGGTGGCACTGGCGTAGTCCCGGTGAATGATGGCGTTGATCACCGCCTCTCTCATGGCCTCGCGCGGCACGGGGAAGGTCTCGACGCGGTAGAGGCCATCGTACGAGATCAAGGCCCGCGTGTACTTCGTGTACAACAGATCCATCGTCCGCTTGACCTGCGTGAACAGGTCTCCCTCGACAACATCCTGAAACAGCAACTCCGAGCCACGGAAGTAGCCGATCTTGACGACGGCCTCCATGAGAAACTTGTGAGGCGCAGGATGAAAGAGCAGGACCGCGGCGCGTTTCAGCAAACCCGCTTCCCGCAACTGAAGCTTCTCGATCACGGACTCGTCGGACTCACCCAGGATATTCGGTGGCAACCGCTCGCTCTCGCCACCACGGCGCCGAAAGTCGGCGAGAACCCGGCCATCCAGACTGTCGAGATCAACGCCCGGCAGGGGGACATCGTCCCAAGTACGGCCGTGCTTTTGAAGCAGGAGGCGGGTCAGGGCAGCTCCCTCCAGCACCTGCTTTGTGCTCCCGGTGCGATAGTGGAACTTCCCCCGGTAGCTGATCGGGTTCGGATGGGGCTCGACCACGATCTCCAAGTACTCCAAGCCGGATTCCGACTGCAGGTTCACCTCGACGACGATGCCGAGCAGCGACTGCACCTTGTTGGGGATCTCCTCGAGGAGCCGATCAACATCGCTCACCCCGACGACCTCCCCGCAGTCGTTCCTGCCGATCTCGAGGACGCCGCCCTGGGCGTTGGCGAATCCGCAGATCCACTTCAGGTACTCGTCGCGCCAGGACGACTTCCACTCGACGATCTGGGACTCAGGCGTCATGAGCATGGTCCGGTTTGCGGCTTGGTGACCACGCGACGTGGCTCAACTCACGCTCTTCGCGTGTCTTGGGTAGAGGTTGCTCAAATGCCGGTTCGCGGCCCGGGCGAGTAGAGTCCGGCGGGCTTCCAGGAACGCAAGGAAGTTGTCTGCCTTCCAAAGCTTCTCGTCCATGGGGATCCACTGGGACTCCAGAACCCGCGGATGTTGCTCACGCACGAGCGGGAAATAGCCGTAGCGGCCGATGCGGCGACGGATGGGGTCACTAGTGTCCTTGACGTAGGGGGATGGCTCGGCGGGACAAGCCCCACCAATCCAGTTGTTGCACCCAGGCGCCAGGAAGCAGAGGTTCCCCAGAGCGTTGACTTGCTGTCGCGAGTACCCGGCAGCATAGAGTACCGCCTTCGGGAAGATGGGATGGACCTCCAGTGGGACATCGCCGTCCGGAATGCTCGCCGGAAGGTCGACTCCACTGCAGAAATCCCTCGCGCCGCCCACGCGCGACAGCCAGTAGAGGATTGGATAGAGACGGGCCCCGATCGACCAAGAGTCGAAGTCGGCGGGCTCTACTTGCCGCCGACCCCACTTGGTTCCTATGTCTCCGATCAACCGCTCAATCCCTTCCATGGTACCGTCCACCGACGCCAGGTCTTGCTTGATGGCGGTCTCGGTCGAAGCGGAGAAGCGACCCCGCATCCCGGCCTGCAGAAACCAGTAGAGGAGCGAATCCCACTCCCACTCGCCACCTGGTCCCGGCCTGCACAACTCCAAATGGCGAACCATGACCGGCAACGCATAGCGTCCGAACAGGACTCGGTCATGGTCCAGCCGTAGCCAGTGGTAGATGTGTTCCAGGCAATGGCCCACATGATGGAAAGTGCGCTCCAGGCTGGCTCGTACCTCTTCGCGCGGAGCATCATGGAGGTGTTGAAAACCAGCCTCTCCGCTTGCGACCGCGTTCACACACCGAAGCAGCCAGTCGTTGGTGAAGCTGAATCCGTAATGGATTCGCCATATCTTCAGGCAACTCCGCATCTCCCCCCTTACATCCGGGCACTTGGCGGCGATCCTCGCCAGCGCAAGATCACCGCTCGACAACTTGGTGCCCGCGCTGTTCAGGCGGTTGAATATGTCCAAGACCGTGTCGTCGCTATGGCCCTCATCGGTTATCTGCTCGATGTGCAGGTCTATGCCGGTTACACCGAGTAGATGAAGCAAGCGGTTGTTGATCGTGATGAAATCGATGGGGTCAAGCTTCTCCCCCGGGGCGCCCAGCTTCTCGGCCAACAAACCGGCGAGTCCGCTAACCCCACCCTTCATTACTCTGGTCACGTCGAACCAGAGTGGATCTTCCTTCATCTTGGTGGACTGGAAGAACTCGAACCGCTCCTCTCCGGCGTGGAAATACAGATTGGAGAAAGACTTGTCATCTCCGTCGAAGAAGTCCGGTGCCTCGCCCTTGATTACCCCGTACAGCGAAGTCACCCGCTGGTGGCCGTCCAGCAGGAGTTCGGTAGTCCCACCACGCTCAAGCGAGGTGATCCAGGTCAGCAGGCTCCCCACCGGGAATCTTCGGTAGAGTGAGTCGAAGAGCTCGCGCACCTGCCTCCGCTTCCACACGTACCCGCGCTGAAAGGCGGGGAGGGTAATATTGCCCGTTGTGACCCTGGCGAGGATGCCGGCTATCTGCATGCAATTACTCCTGTCTTGGTCACGGCGAGTCTGCCATGTTCCGATTGTCACCCGGCGGGGTGGCCCGGTCAAGAGTCGAGCCTGCCCTTGGGCACGCCCTGTTTCGGAGTCGTGTTGTCCGGTCTATCATTCTCGGACCGTCGCCTCTCGCCAATCGTCTCAAGTCCCGCCGTGCACCAACCCCGACCCCTCCTCGAACTCAAGGACCTCACCCTCCGCTTCGGGGGCGTGACCGCGCTCGCCAACCTCGGCATGGAGGTGCGCGAGGGTGAACTCCTTGCGCTGATCGGGCCCAACGGGGCGGGCAAGACCAGCGTTCTGAATTGCATCTCCGGGCTCTACCGGCCGCGGGAAGGGAGCATCACCCTGACCGGCCGCGACGGGACCCGGCACGCTCTCCACCGCCTGTCCCCGCACCGCATCGCAGCACTGGGCGTCGCGCGCACCTTCCAGAACATCGAGCTGTTCAAGCACATGACCGTGCTCGATAACCTGATGCTGGGCCGGCACGTGCACATGAAGGGAGGGGTGCTCAGCGGAGGGCTCTACCTGGGCCGCCAGCGCCGCCGCGAAATCGAGCACCGGCGCTATGTGGAGGAAGTCATCGACTTCATGAACCTCGAGCCGCTGCGGAGCTTGGTGGTCGGGAACCTGCCCTACGGGAACCAGCGGCTGGTGGAGATGGCGCGCGCGCTGGCGCTCGACCCCCACATTCTGCTGCTGGACGAGCCCACGGCCGGGATGAACGCGGAGGAGAAGGAGTCGATGGCGCGCTTCATCCTCGACGTGCACGAGGAGCGGGGCATCACCGTGGTGGTCATCGATCACGACATCGATGTGATCATGGACATCTCGGACCGGGTCGTGGTGCTCGACTTCGGACAGCGGATCGCGCAGGGAACGCCGGAGGAGGTGCGGAACCATCCGGCGGTGATCGACGCCTATCTGGGACGGGCGCGGGGAGAGAGCGAACCCGTCCCGGTCACACCCTGACGTTACGGCGGAGGCAGGGGAAGGAGGATCACGGCAAGGAGTCACGTAAGTTGAACTAGGACTGCACGATCTGCGTTTCTTGCCGTTGTACTGGACCCCGCTGGATGGTGCCGCGACAGCGGGAAAACGGGTTCGATTGGCGGGAAGCGGCTCACTCACGGAGGCGGTCCTATCTTCGACAGGCCCAGTAGGAACATAACCCCCGTCTTCCCGTCGGGATTGGCTCCCGATGGGAAGGCGGGGGGAACCGCCGCCAGCCGAGGCTGTGGCCGTTGCAAGTGCAAGGTGCGTGCCCTACGCCTCCGTGGCAATGACGCGCGTCAGATCGTCCTCACCACGTTGCAGGCGTTCGGGCAATCGATGGGCGGTGGTTTATGCGTACGACGACGCGTGGTGCGAGAGCCTCTTCGCGACGGTGGAGTGCGCGCTTCTCGACCGGCGGCGGTTCGCGATGGTGGCCGACGCACGGGGCGAAGTCTTCAGCTTCATCGAGGGTTTCTACAAGAGAATTACGGACAAAGAGACGCTGGGCGGTGGACGAGCACGTTGCGCCCGACGCGCAACGCAACCCTACACGGACGACACCAGTGCCTACAAGGGCGGGGATCGCCCGCACGAAACGGTCAAGCACTTGGTGACCGAGTACGTTCGCGGCATGGCGCACACCAACGGCGCGGAATCGTTCCGGGCCATCTTCAAGCGCGCCCACAAGGAGAGGTTCCATCGGCTGTCGGCGAAGCACCTGCAACGCCATGTTAGCAGGTTTGCCGGGCGTCACAACATCCGCGTTCTCGACACGATCCGGCAGATGGCGCAGTGGTCGCGGCGATGGTCGGTCGGCGGCTCACGTGGCGGGACCTGACTGCGGACAACGGGCTGGGTCGCACGGGCCGGCTGATTCCTGCCCTAACCCGTTGCGCATGGGCTCCGGCGTCCGCTACGGTACGCACCACCAAGAGCAGGACAGACCAAACAGGGAGCCCCGGATGTTGACCTGCGCCGAACGCGTCCGCAAGCTCGCGGAAGGTACCGTCCAATCCATGAAGCCTTATCGAAAGCTGGCCGCACTGTTGTTGGTGGCCGCGTGTTTGGTGGGACCGCCCCCGAACCGTGGTCCGGTGCTGTCCGGGAAGATACCGGCGCAACGTCTTACGGGACCGGAGGAGACCGTGGCGCTGGCCGTGGGGGCGTACTTCACTGACCCGGACGGTGATGCGCTGACGTTCACGGCGTCCAGCGCGGACCATGTGTCGGCCGCGATGGTCGGGGACACCTTGCACCTGTACGGGCCGGAATACGGGCGTCGCGTACGGACATTGACGGTAGGCGGCGCTCAGGGTGCGAGCATCGGGGGCGCGGTCGTGACGGTGACGGCCAGTGACCCGGCCGGGTTGTCGGTGTGGGCTCCGGTGGCGGTGGTGGTGAACCAGGCTCCGCGACAGTTGCGAAAGGCACCGTCGCATACCCTGACCTACGGAGCGCCCCCGGAGGAAATGGACGTTTCAATGTACTTCACCGACCCGGACGGGGATGCGCTGACGTTCGCGGCCTTGAGCTCTGACACGGAGGTTGTCCGGGTAGCCCTGTCGGGAACCACGCTGACGCTTGAGACGCGGGCCGTCGGGCTGGCCGCCGTAACGGTGACGGCCAGCGACCCGGACGGCTTGGAGGCGCAGGCCGTCTTCCCGGTGGAAGTGGCTCCTGGTCGGCCATTGTCCCTCGCGCTGATGCGCGTGGACGGAAACGGTCTGTCGTTGGCCTTGCCGGACAGCCTCCGGCACCCGTCGGCGGTGAACATCTCCGCCACCGACGTTGTGACCGCGACGGTCGCGGACGGTTGGCTTGAGCTCGTTCCCCGCAGCATCGGGCGCGCGGATGTGGAGCTTGTGCCTTCCGGCGGCGCGCCTCCCGGCTTCGCGGGTGTCCAGGTTCGGGAGGCCGTGGGAACGTTTGGAATCGACATCGTGATGGATCGACCCGCCCCGCCGGGCTACGCGGAAACCATGATTGAGGCGGCCGACTGGTGGTCTTCCGTATTGGATGGCACGGAATGGGAAGACAGGCGGCCGGGGTGTTACAACAACAAAGCAACGGCGCTCGCGGATGAGGTCTTGATCCACGCTGGCGTTTTTACTGCTGGTGGTGGGGTTGCCGCCCAGGTCACTTCATGTTTCTGGTCTGATGGTGACGGTCCGCTGAACCCTGGCGGCGGATATATCCGTGCGAACATGTCTACTCCTGGCCCCGGTGACGTGGACGTAATGCGGCATGAGATCGGCCACGTGCTCGGGCTCGTGGGAGAAACCGGCCTGAGAAACAAAACGGGGGAATACTTCGTCGGCTCCCGCGCCGTGGAGACGTACCGGGCGGGCGGCGGCGATCCGAGTCTGCCTGGTGTCCCGATGGACGGGGGCGCGCATTGGTACAGGGAGGGCGTGGGTTGTGAGTTGATGAACCCCGTCCTCTGCCGTCATCGGGGCGCGGTGCCCGACGCACTCTCCCTCGCGGCGCTGTCGGACCTTGGCTTCACGGTGGATATGATGAAGGCGACGCCATGGAGGAAGGTCAACGCGGCAGCGGTCGTAGCCGGAAAGCCCTTCCGGGAGCATGTGGATGTTCGCATCGTCCCGCGTCCGGTTCCGGAATAGCGTCTAAGGTCTTACAGGGTTGCACGATCTGCGTTTCCTGACGTTGGGTTGGATCCTGCTGGACCGTGCCGCGAAAGCGGGAAAACCAGACTTGAATGGCGGGCCCCTCGCCGACACCGCCTCTTCCCAAAAGTCCCGTAAGCCGACCTCTTACCCACTTGCCCGGGAGGCCCGCCTGGATGCGTGCGCCGTGGACGCCGCCGCCGCGCTCGCGGTCGTCCTCGCGCTCGACGGGTTTCCGTTTGCCGACGCCGGCATGAAGGACCGATGAACCACTTCGGTGGGGAGTGGAAACGCAAGGAACAGGGGCTTGGCCGATCGCCTTGGTCGGCATTGCCGAACCGGACGGAGAGCGGTGAGATTCCTGTGTAGCGGCGCGGGCCGGAGATCCCACACCAAAGGAGGGTTGAGAGACATGGTTCAACAACCGAAGCCGAAAGCGGGAGACTCGAACGGCCATGCGTTTGTAGAGTTGGACAGGATGATCAGAGAAATGCGGAGAGTTGTTCGGCATCTCTGCCACCACGCCGGGTATGCCCCCGACAGGAGACGCGCGACAGTGGCCCTACAGGGGTTCGACGAAGCGTTGGAGCACAACGGCGACGCCTTGCTCACCGGTGAAGCGCGGAGCGAGATGATGCGTGACGAGGCGCTCATGAAGAGCTATAGAGCAGTACGAGGTATCAAGCGTCATGCGCTCGCCTTGGCCGAGCTAGCAGTTTCATCTCCCGGGGTTATGGTTCGCTCGCTAGCGACGTGAAGTGAATCGATGTTCCGAGTTACCGGCCCCGCCAGCCTCCGGACTGCTGGCGTCCCGTTTGCCTTGGCCCCCCAGCTTCCAGCGTGGACCTTGCGGGCGTGACCCGGTTGACAGGGGCGTAACGATCTGAGTAGTGGGAGTCATGGGAACGCCACGGACTGTTTCGCAGGCCATCAAGGGCCGCCTGTATCCGTCGCGGGAACAAGCCGGGACTCTCTCCGAGATGCGCTTCCTACTGGCGTGCATCCGGGAGAGGGTGCGAGCCGAATCACGCGAGTATTACGAGCGCGAGGAGAAGGGTTGTTCGGTCGGCTGGCTCCAAAAGGAGGTCGCACAGCCGATGCACCGGCGGCTCGGTATGCCGTGCGACGCCCTGTCGGTCGTGAACGTGGTCGCCATGCATCATCAGGCGTTGCGGAACTGGTGGCGCCGGCCCGACCACTATGACGCCCCGTCGAAGCGGGCTCCCGAGCGATATCCCGTCAACCCCTACGTCCACAATCAACGCCTTGAGGTCGCGGACGGTCGGGTCCGGTTGTTCGGCAAGAAGGTGGGCTGGATGCGCTGGCGCGCGGGCAGGCAGCCGTCCGGCAAGATCATGTCGGGGCGCGTGTCATTTCGTGGCGGTCACTGGTACTTGGCCATCCAGTTCGAGGGACCGGCTCCCGAGTACGCGAAACCGAGGGTGATGGCCGTAGGGGTCGATCCCGGCATCCGGGCCATGACGGCGCACGATGGCGAGCGCTGCATGGAGTTTTGCCGCGTACCGGAGCGCTCGAAGTCGCGGCGGCGGCGGTTGGATCGGAAGATCGACCGCTGCCGGAAAGGCTCCCGGCGCTGGCGCAAGCTTACGGCGACCCGTGCGCGGCAGAAGGAGCGCGAGGCGAACGCGCGGCGCGACCGGAGCCACAAGGCGACCCGCAAGCTGATCGACCACGCGCGGATCATTGGATACGAGGACCCGAGCGCCAAGGCCTGGCAGGAATCGGGGATGTTCGGCGAGGCCAGCCGCGAGGCTGCTGCGGGCGAGTTTTGTCGCCAGATCGCATACAAAGGCGGCTGGGCCGAGCGTGACGTGGTGGTGGTGCCGGAATCGATGGCCAGCACACAGTCGTGTTACGCCTGCGGCGAGCGAACGCAGCACGCGCTCGGGCTCAAGGTGTATCGCTGTTCGCATTGCGGGCACACGGCCGGACGAGATGAAAACGCGGCGCTGAATGTGCGTGCCGCAGCGATACAGGGCGTGCGGGCAGCGCGGCCCGAGGCGGCACTGTGACCGCCCGAAATGTGCGGGTGACGGAGATAAGGTTTCAGCCCCTCGGGGTGGTGCTCCCGGACGATCCCGCCCATCCCTGCCCGGAAATCCGCCGGAGCGTTCGCAAACGCTCCCGCAACCGAAACGGCGGCAACGGGTTGAAGACGAGCAGTCGCAACGGCGAGATTACCGGGTCGCGAGTGCCACGTCATGTGGACGGTCATCCAGTCCGTGAAGGCCTGGGTCGCAACGGCGAGATTACCGGGTTGCGAGTGCCACATGTGGAAAACCTCCTTTCCGTTCGGGTGTGGGGCTCGTCGCGACGGCGAGATTGCCGGGTCGCGAGTGCCACAGGTAGATCTTCCGGTTGCCTTCGGATCCACGTGTCGCAACGGCGAGATTACCGGGTCGCGAGTGCCACGACCAGAAATCGCCTTCCACCCGCTACTCGCCGCCGTGAGCGCCGCCGACGCCAAGGAGTGACGGGTCGGCCTGTTTGCCCTCGCCGTCCGGGCGGCGCGCGGGGAGGGGTTCGCGGGTGGCCGCGGGGCTGGCTTAGCCACTGTTAGGTGGCTAAGCCAGCCTACCCAACACACCAACACAGATTTACATCTTACTGTGATCGTTGAGCTTACGGGATTCTGTGGCTCGATTCCCTCCGAATGACTCCCTCCGATTGGGATCTCAGGTGCGATCCCTCGGGCGGCTTTCCAACGCCGTCCGAAGCTGTCCAGCGTCGGCCTGCTGATAGCAGCGTAGCACCGTCTGCGGGCTCTTCCACCCGCCAAGCTCACAGAGCACCTTGAGCGGCAGCTCCATCAGATCCGTGGCGAACTTCCGCCGCAGCGAGTGCCAGCCTCGGCCCGGCTTCGGTTCCAGTCCAGCGAGGGTCTGCGCCTTGTTCCACCACAGAAAGGCGGAAACGCGGTTTGTGCACCTCGTGGCATCCCTCGACGAAGGCAGCACCGGGCCGTTCTTCTTCCCACGGCCCATCCTCCGCGCGTCCTTCAAGGCGTCGAGCGCCTCGGCGGTCAAGGGCGTGATGTGTTCATACCCTGTCTTCTCGTGCTCCGCGCGCCATCGGATGGTCTTGCCCTCGAAGTCGATGTCCGGCCACGTGAGCTTGCGGATCGCACCGATACGGTGCCCCGTCTCGTGCGCGAGCACAAGCGCGACATGGAACCGCCACCCGACCTGCCGCGACACCTTCAGCATCGCCCGGTACTCGTCCCCGGTGAGAACGACCCGGTTCGGGTTCTTCTCCCTGGGCTTCCTGAGGCCCTTCAGCGGGTTGGAGTCGAGGAGGAGCCTCCCCTCCTCGTCCCGGGACCTTGCGGCCCAGTTGAGCACCGTCATCAGGAACGTCAGGTCCCATGCGATGGTGCGGTTGCCGACGGGCTGGCCCGAGCGTCCGGCCCTGCCCGCTCTCCGTGCTTGGATGAACCGGTCCCAATCGCGCTGCGAGAGCGTTTCGGGCCTCCGGTCCCTGCCGAAGAAGTCGAGGAACATTGTCGCCGCGACCCTGTCGCGCCGCCGGGTCCTCTCGCCCTTCGTGGGCGTCACCTCTTCCCCGTAGATTTCAAAAAGCCGTCCCAGCGTGAGCGGCTCGGGCTCGGCCTTGCCGTTGGGCTCGTACATCGCGAAGCCCGCGGCGGCTTCATCCGCCTGCCGTTTCGCGCGAGCCCAATCGCGGTGTTTCAGCGGATTCCATCAGGTTCCGATGTTGTTGTATCTGTTGAACTTAGAAGTTCATCCGGTCGGATTCCCGCTGTTTGATTCCCGCTAAACGGGGATTCTCAGGCCTGAACCCCCTGGCGGCTGTCCAGAGCCTTCCTGAGTTGTACCTCGTCGGGCTGCTGGTAGCAGCGGAGGACCGTCTGCGCGTCCTTCCAGCCGCCAAGCTGGCACAAGACCTTGAGGGGCAGGTCCATCAGATCCGAAGCGAACTTGCGGCGCAGCGAGTGCCAGCCCCGTCCGCGTTTCGGCTCAAGGCCCGCGAGCCTTTCGGCTCTCCGCCACCTGTCGTCAAGCATCCAGCGCCTCACGCATATCGAGGGATCCTGCGTGGACGGCAGCACCGGAGCCTTTCCTCTCGCGGAGTTCCTGTCCAGCGCCTCTTCGAGGGCGGCGATCGCCGCGTCGGTCAGCGGCGTGCGGTGCTCGTATCCGGTCTTCTCGTTTTCCGCGCGCCACCGTATGGTCCTGCCCTCGATGTCGATATCGTTCCACTGGAGCTTGCGGATCGCGCCGATCCGGTGGCCGGTTTCGTGCGCGAGCACGAGCGCGACGTGGAACCGCCAGTCCACCCGGCGGGACACCTTCAGAAGCGCCCGGTATTCCTCGTCGGATAGAACGACCCGAATGGGGTTCTTCTCGACGGGCGCCTTCAGGCCTTTCAGCGGATTCGATGTCAAGAGCAAGCGGCCTTGCTCGTCTCTCGACCGGGCGGCCCAGTTCAGGATGGCGACCAGAAACCTCAGGTCGCACTCGATCATGCGGTTCGACACGGGCTTACCACTCGGACCCACCCTGCCTGCCCGCCGTTCCCGGATGAACCGATCCCAATCCCGCTGAGAGAGCGTTTCCGGCCTTCGGTTCGGTCCGAGGAACCCGAGGAACATCCGCATCGCGACCCTGTCGCGCTCCTGCGTCCGCTTGGCCTTGGTGGGCGTTACCTCCTCACCGTAGATTTCAAAAAGCTTGTCCAGGGTGAGCGGCTCGGGTTCGGCCTCGGCCTTGCCGTTGGGCTCGTACATCGCGAGGCCCGCGGCGGCCTCGTCGGCCTGCCGCTTGGCTCTCGACCAGTCCCGGTGCTTGAGGGACCGGGTGAGCCTGCGCCCGTTCTCTCGCCACTCTATCTGGTAGAGACCGGTCTTGGGATCGGCAAACACCCTCACCCTGTTCCGGCCCCACTCGCCGGCGCTGTAGCTGCGCCGGTCCCGCTTCGTGCGTGCCATCATTCGATTCCTCTCGTGATGGACCGCACGATCTGCGCGTCCGAAACTTCGCGCCGCGGTGTTGCCCGCGCCAGATCCAGCCCTGCCCGTAGCCATCAGCGGCTCGGACCCTGATCGCGGTCCGGTCCCGGGCGGGGCATCAGATACGGAGGCCGCGCCGTCTCGCGACGGCGGATGTCCCGGAATACTCGGCCAAGCGTGTCGCAAGCGCGTCGAGCCGCTCGATTCGCATCAGCAAGGCTTCGTACTCCGCGCTCTGCCGCTCGACGTGCTGCCGCAAGGCTTCGACCTGCCCGGAGTGCCGCTGCTGTTCCGTTTCGTACTGCGCGCACAGCCTCCGCAAGGCCCTCGTCAACTGCTCCTCTAACGCGGTCATAGACCTCCTTTACTCGTTCGACAGCTTCAACGCCGGAAGGTGCCCCGGTTCCACCCACCAGGGCGGATCGTCCAGCACCCCGTCCGGCACCACCACGAACCGCTCGCCCTTGATCTCGTGGAACACGAGCCCCCAGGTGTCCACCTCCAGCTGGGCCAGCGTCCGCCGTGCGTCCTCGATGTCCCGGTTCAGTTCGGCGCGGGTCACGATCCGGTCCTGAATGCTCCCCGCCAACCATCGCATCGTCGCCCAGCTTCCGCCGAAGAAACCGATCCAAAGACTCAGGCCGACGATCAGCGGCCGTTGCCACGCCTTGACCAGCAACTCGCGCATCTTGCCGGTCGCCTCCTCCGTATCGCGCTCGATGGTACGCAGCGCGCTCCTCGCGACGCGCCGCGAGTTCTCGGCGAGCCTTTCGAGCTCGCTCGCGGTCAACTCCTCGATCTCCCTGCGCTCGTGTTCCAGCCTCCTCCGCAGCCGTTCGGTCAAATCGTTCGCGTTGGAAATCAACTCCGTACAGTTCTCCTTTCAGTCGCCACCGGTCCCCGGTCTCCGGGTCCAGCGCGGTGATGTAGTCCATGCCCTGGCGCGGCACTTCGAGGCCCGCCTCCCGGAGCGCGGCGACAACATCGTGGCGGTCTTTGACCGCACCGTGCTCGACACGCTGGAGCAGGTAGTCCCGGATCAGGTCGCGGGGGGACGATTCGAGCCGTAGTCCGGCCCGCAGCCGGGTCGCCTCGATGTAGGCGCGGTGGCCGGGGTGTTGCACTCTGGCCCGCTCCGGGTCGTCTGGACGGCTCCAGCCGTGCTCGTGGTTGAAGGCGTCTCGGAGCGGATCGAACGTCCGCTGCCAGCCCGGAGGGGCGATATTGAGGCTTCGGCCGGTCTCCAGGTCGCACCGCGCGGCGAGGACATGCACGTGAGCGCCTCCGCCCTCCTCACGGTGCAGGACGGCCGCCCATGCGTAGCGGTCGGGCTCCAGCCCGGCCCAAGCCGTCTTCTCGAACTCGTCGAGCACAGCTTCGATCTGTTCGTCGGTGGGGTGGTCGTCCGGTGCCCAGGCGATCACGCCGGAGGTGTACCTGTGCTCGAAGTCGAGCGAGTCTGCGACTGCGGCCACCATGTCCGGGTTCCCGCGCAGCACCTCGACGCCCTCGCGCAGCTTCCCGGCGGCGTCCCGCTCGCCGAGGAGGTAGCCTGCCGCCTTGCCGGCCGAGCCGGTCCCGTGCGCTAAGAACTTAATGTGCATCGGAGTCCGGACTCTTGAAGCGAGCCAGCATCGTGAGCGCGCGCTCGATGGCGACAAGCCGGGCGAGGACCTCGACGGCCTCGGCCGCCCCCTTGTGGGTATTCGCCCACTTGGCGATCTGGTTGAGGTTGTTCCCGACGCGGGAGACCTGCCGGGTGCGCTCGCGCTCGACCTCGGCGGCGCGGGCCGTCCAGGTCCGTGTACGGGCCATGGCCCGCCGGATCAGCGCGGACAGCGGCACGCCGGCGGCCTTCGCCTTGGCCCGCCCGTCGGCGGACCCGGGCGCCCGTCCGCCGGCGGGGGCGGCGGCGGGGGCGCGGCCTGCGCGTGGGCCCGCCGGTGGGCGGACTCGGCCGCCGATACGCGGGCGGTGACGACGGCGGTGCGGCGCTCAGGCATCACGCCGCACCGACACGGGGGAAAGGGGGCGGCGCCCCCATCCGCGACCTCCTCGGGAGCGCGAACAGCGGGGGGTTCGAAGGGGGGGCGGGAGCCAGCCCCTCGCCAGCCCCATTGTATGACAATGGGTAGGCTGGCTTGACGCCTTAACAGCGACCAACGCCCCCGGGGGCCACGCCCGTGAACCGGCCGGCTCAACGCGCGGCATCCGCCTCTCCGATGCGCTCATGCGCTGCCCGGCGTCCCGGAGTTCGCGTTCCATGAACCGCGAACTCCGGCCGTGGGCGAACGCCTCTCCCCAGCGGCATCCAAGCGCAACCGACTCGGTCCTGTGTCCCGTCAAGCCGCAGGACCCGCGCGCACCCGGGCGGCCGTCAAGATGGGCGATCCTGTCGCCCGCTTCCCTGTTGAGCGGCTGTGTCAGCGTCTCCATACCCGAGACGTTGAACAACCGTTCTTGAGGCAGTCAACCCTTCGGAAACCTCCTCTTGTCCGGTAACGTTCGAGGATGTCCGGTAACGTACGGGAGCCTCGGGAAGCCGCCGCCAGCGGCTTGTCGAAAACGCCTCCCCCTTCGGTGTCTGGCGAGCCTGTCCGCGCTACCGGGCATCCCCATACGGGCGACCGTGCCAAAGTGTTTCAGCAACGGGGCGAAGTCCCCCAGGCAGCGCGTTGGTCGGCCTTATGACGCTCCCGCGCTCAATCGCCGTTCGGCGATGCCTCCCACCGCTCATCGGCGAGGTGCGAGCGGTTCAACTCATCGGCGCGAAGGGTCCAACCCGGCATCGCCCGGTCCATGATCTCCCGGAAGCGCTCGTTGTGGCTCGGCTCGACGAGGTGGACCATCTCGTGGACGACAACGTATTCGAGGCACGGCAGGGGCTTCTTGGCCAGTTCGGAGTTGAGCCAGATGCGGCGGACCGCCGCGTTGCACGTCCCCCAGCGCGTCTTCATTCGGCGGATGCGCCAGTCGGCTACGCTCACGCCGATCCGGGGTTCCCACTCGGCGATGATTTCGGGGATGCGCTCGCGGAGACGAGCCCGGTACCAGCGGTACAGCATGGCTTCGCGGGCGTCCCGCCCGGTCGCGGGGCGCACGCGCATCTCCATCCAGGAGTTGTTGCGCAGGCGTATGCCCGTCCGACCGGTGGACTCGGCCACGGCCAGCCGGTAGCGCCGACCCTCGAAGTAGTGGCTCTCGCCGGAGACGAACTCGCGCCGCGACTGCCGAGGCTGCCGGGCGAACTCGGCGCGCTTGCGCCGTATCCAAGCCAGCCGCGAGATCACCGCCGCCCGCACCGCGTCGTCGTCGAGACGCATCGGCGCGGCCACGCGCACACGTCCCTCGGGCGGGTAGACGCCCAGGTGAAGATGCCTGATCCGCTTGCGGACGACCTCGACGGAGATGCCTCCCACCTCCAGACGGCTTGTCGCTACCGGCCCCGAGGACGCCTTGGCGGGCGGCGCAGACCGGCCCGCGTCAGTACCCACGCTGCTGCTTCACGATGGCGAAGATCTCCTCCGTACGCGCCTTCCACGGGCCGAGCGACTTGTGGATCGCTCTCTTGACCTGCCGCTCCTTGATCGTGTGGCCGCGCCATCCGGCCATCCTCGCGCCCCGGACGGCCCGGTCGACGGCCAGCGCAACGGATTCACGGATGTCAGACTGCCCTTCGTCCTCCGCCCTGTCAGCCGTTTCGGGAAGGTTGTCGTAGATCGCGCGGAGCGCCGGAGAGTCGATGCTCTGCGGTCGCGACCGACCGCCCTCGCCGCGCTTCACCTTCCTGGCCAGCGCGGTCACCTTCTTCAGGTACTCGCCGTATGCGATAACCTCCTCGCGCCGCTGGCGAATCAACTCGTCGAGCAGCCTCGACATCTGCTCGTAGTACTTCGGATTCACTGCCATCTCGTCCACGATCAGGCGGCGGACATTGTTCTCGATCGTCTCGGCGACGGCGCGGCGGTCACCCTTCATTTCGTCCGGCAGCGCCCCGACCGCATCCTCTCCGCGAGCGACGATCAGGTCCACGAGCTTCATGTCGTCGAACGACGATAGCTGCTCGCTGTCGTCGGCCCGGATGTAGTTGTCCAGCAGGTGCCTCATCGCGGGCTCCAAGGCCTTCAGGTCCACGGCATCGCCGCTGGCTAGCTTGATCTCCCGCCGGACGTTCTCGAAGTGGGCGACCTCCTCCCGGATGGCGAGCCGCTCTGCCTCCGTGTATCCGGCCTCCAACATCTCGTTGGCCAGATTGGCGTAGGCCCGCACGAACGCCGCCACCATGCGGTAGAGGTCGAGGCGCTTGCGTTCGTTGGCCGCAAGCTGCCGGACGGCCTCGGTGCCGTCTCCCAGGTCGTCGTGGCAGAAGTAGCGGCGGTAGGCGGCCGAGTCGCGGGGCGGCTCGACGGATTCGCAGAGCGCCTTGACCGCCTCGCGAGTTTCCTCCAGCCGCTCCCGGCCCCGTTCGAGCCGGTCGCTCAAGAGCCCCCTGACATCCTCCTCGTCGAAGCCGTCGAAGGCCTCGCCGGTGTAGTCGCTGATCGCGCCCGCGAGCGAACGGAACAGATCCTTGTAGTCGATGACGTAGCCGTACTCCTTGTCCTCGCCGTCCAGCCGGTTCACGCGGCAGATCGCCTGGAAGAGGCCGTGGTCCCGCATCTTCTTGTCGATGTACAGATACGTCGCGGGCGGCGCGTCGAAGCCCGTCAGCAGCTTGTCCACCACGATCAGGAGCTTCATCTGTCCCGGATCGTTCACGAACCGCTTCTTGACCTGTTTCTCGAACTCTTCGGCCCGGTGCATGGCCTTGGCCTCGGGCTCGCCGAAGTGGTCCGAGAGCATCCGCCGGTAGACTTTGTGCTTGAGCAGCGCCTCGGTCACGCCCTCTCCCGTTTCCTCGCCCGCGACGTGTCCCGCAGACAGACGGTACGAGGTGACGATGGCGCACTTTCCCTTCAGGTCCGTGTCGCTGAAGGCCCGGAAGAACCGGCACGCCGCGTACACGCTGTCCGAGACCAGCATGGCGTTGCCCCGGCCGCTCTTGAGCCGGTCCTTCGTCTCCATGTCGATGAGGATGTCGTCGACGATCTTGCCGATCCGGTCCCGCGAGCTCGTGACCTTCCGCATCGTGCCCCAGCGCCGACGCAGCTGCGCCCGGGCAAGGTCACTGAGCCCCTTGGTCTTGAGATCGAACCACTGGTCGACCTTGGCCTCGGAGGTGACGTGCTGATCGATGTCGCGCGCCTCGTAGCGCAGGTCCAAAACGACCTCGTCGCCTATCGCCTCGTCGTACTTGTAGGTGTGGATGTAGGGGCCGAACGTCTCGATGCTCCGCCGCTTGTCCGACTTCAGGAGCGGCGTGCCCGTGAAACCGATCAGCGTGGCCTCCGGCAGGAGCTTCTTCATCGCGCGGTGCAGCTTGCCGGACTGTGTGCGGTGGCATTCGTCCACGAAGACGCAGATGTCGCCCACCGGGCGGAAGCCGGTCGCCAGTTGGGAGCGGAGATCTTGCACGTACCGGTCGATGTCGCCTTCACCCGACGCGCCGAACTTCTGGACCAGCGAGCAGATCAGAGACGTTTCGGGATCGGCCAGCGCCTTGGCGAGATCGGCACCGCTTGTGGTCCTGTGGATGTCCTCCCTCACCCCCTTGAACACACTCTCGATCTGATCGTCGAGTTCGGTGCGGTCGGTGATCACAAGCACGCGGCCGTCCCGGACGTTCTCCCGGATCCATCTCGCCAGCCACACCATCGTGAGGCTCTTGCCGCTGCCCTGGGTGTGCCAGATGATCCCGCCCTCGCGGCGCTTCACATGCGACTGGCCCGCCTTAACGCCGAAGTACTGGTTGTGACGGCAGATCTTCTTGACGCCTGCGTCGAACGCCACGAAATCGTGGATCAGTTCAAGCAGGCGCTCGGGGGCGCACAGGTGGGCGAGTTCGCGAAGCAGCGGCGAGTCTTCGCCGTCGCCGCCGCCGTCCGGCTCCTTCCAGCGGAGCCAGTATTTCTCGGGAGTGCCGATCACACCGTAGCGAAGTCCCTGGCTGTCGTTGCCCGCCAGCACGAGTTGGATGGTGGTGAAGAAGGGCCGGATGAAGTGCGGCTCCTGATTCGAGAGGTTCTGCCGGATGCCCTCGCCGACCGAGACAGTCGAACGCTTGAGTTCGATCACTCCGATGGCGATCCCGTTGACGTAGAGCACCAGGTCGGGCCGCTTGGTGTGGCCGCCCGCGACCGTGACCTCCTCGGCGACGGCGAAGTGGTTGGCGGCCGGATTCTTCCAGTCGATCAGGCGGACGGTGGCTGTGTTCTCCTCGACCCCGGGCTTGACCTTCGCTCCGTAGCGGAGCAGGCGGTAGGCCTCTTGGTTGGCCTCGTAGAGGCTCCGGCCACCGCCCAGCGCGGCGGCCTTCTCGAACTCGCGCATCGCCTTGGCGATCAGGACCGGAGCGTGGCCCTGGCCGATGAGGAACCGCTCAAGCAGGCGGATCTCGATGTTCCGGTTGTCGTCCCGATCCCGCCAGTCACCGAGATATTCGTAGCCCAAGCGGTCCCGAAACAGCGCGATGACACGCCGCTGGGTCTTGATCTCAAGGTCGCCTACACGGGTCATGGCCGGGTCGATTCGGATTCGAGGATTTCCCAGCGCCCCTTCTTGGTCGGTCCAACATGACGGATGCGTCCCGCCCTGCGGAGCTTGTCGAGATGGTATTTGACGCCCGCTGGCGTGACCCCTACGAGGGCGGCCAGGGCGGACCGAGTCAATGTCGGATCGCTTTGCAGGTGAGCGAGGATGCGGTCGCGGGTAGGCATCGAGTCTTGCTGGCTGCCGCCTTCTTGGGTAGCTCCACCGGTTTCTTGGATAGTCTTGGCGAGTTGTTGGGTAGTCTCGCGATCTTCTTGGGTAGTCTCGCGCGTTTCGCCTTGAGTTTCCTGGGTAGTCACGCGAGCGGAGCCAAGCTGCCTACCATTGTCGGTCGGCCGCCAGATGCGGGTGATGAAGCCAGCGCCCGCCTCGAACTCTGGCTCCGGCAGACCCGCCTCCGCGCACCGCCGGATCATGTCCACCGTACCGGTTCCCATCTTCTCGATGTAGCGGAGCAGGTACATCGATTCGGCAATAAGCGGATTCGCAGGCAGCGACTGGTGCGCCACGCGCAGCTTCTCCACCGTGAGCGGCGGCGGCAAGCGGCCGGAATTCATGACCTCCAGCCGGTCCGCGAAGAGCATGACCTGAACGCTGCTGTTGTCGGTGTAGTCGCGGTGCGCCACCGCGTTGACGATGGCCTCCGTGACGACCTCCTTCGGGATCTCGTAGGCCACGGGGGCTTGGACCGTCTCCGCCCTAGTCCCAACGGTCAGAGCGATCTTGCTCATCACGAAGTCCACCGCTTGGTCCACAAGCTCGAAGACCGTGCCCTTGTACACCTGGTGGGAGGGGATCGGCTTGGCGACCCCGGTTCCGTGGAAGTGCGCGCACTTGACCTCCGAAGAGATCAGGAATCGTTGCGGGGTTCTGCCGAAAAGCAGCACGGCGGCGTTCGTGAGCCGCCCCCTGTTCAGCAAGTTCAGATGCCGGAGCAGGTCCGCCGGTGGAGTCTCCTCCGGCAGGGGGAACTGTCGAGATCTCCGCGCTACGCGGATGAAGCGGTACATGCCCTCGACATTCAGGTCGTCGAGCGCGGCACCTGAGCAGTGGGCGGCGTCGAACGGCCCGAAGTGCAACAACTGCCTCGTTTCGAGGTACTGGACGAGCGCGGCGTACAGGCCCGACACCAATTCCGCAGATGTAGCGAAGCGCTTTCTCACCAGACCGCCCTGCGCCCTGCCGATGAGCGCACGCATCTTCGGATGTCGCCCACCTCGCTCGGCGCCCTTCAGGAAGATCAGGCGGTGCTTTTCCAAATCGGTGGCTCGGTCGAACTCGCGCTCGGTGGGCGAGATTCCGTTCGCGTCCTCGAACCCGTAGTCGGTCCCGAAAAGGCCGACGTAGATCTCGCACCGCTCGACTTCATCCAGATAGACCTCGTCGGGCCGCCGGTCTGAAGCAGGCACGTCCTCGAAGAGGAAGACGTCGAAGAAACGCCGCATGAGGGGATCACCGCGCAGGTAGTCGCGCAGTCGTCTCCTCTCCCGTGCGAACTCGGACTGGACGCTGCTGATGAAGATGCGGATCGGCGTCATCGGCCCGGCTCCTCGGCGACGGCATCCGGTATCGGAAGCCGGATCGTACCGGTGAGGAGTTGCCGCATCATGCCCTGCTTGATTGAACGGGTCTTGTCCAAGCGGCGTTCCAGCGCGGCGATCTCGTCGTCCATGTCGGTGAGGACGGCCGCGATGGCACGCTGCTCGGAGAGGGGTGGGAGGGGAACTCGGAACGCCAAGAACGTAGGCCGCCGAAGTGAATCGACCGTAGCCTTTACGGTGTTCTTCAGGGCGTGAGCACCGAAATGCTCCGCTATGTAGTAGTAGAGGAAGCGAACGAAAACGCACGACCGAAAGTCCGAGATTGCGTACACCCGCTGATGCACGTCAAAGCGGCCATGCACATAGTGAAAGATCTCTCCGATTCGTCCTTCACCTGGAATCAGTATCGCCTCGCAGTCGTAGGCGAAACTGTCGATTCGTTCAACGGATGATGAGCGCACGAAAAACGGATATCGACCATCATGGCACTTGTCTTGGTTGTTTCGTGTCCCCGTCGCGATACGTGCCAAGCCTCCTAGCCGCCGCGCCTCCCACTCCCCCTCGAACCCCGGCAGCCGCGTCCTGCCGGTCAGGAGTTGCTGCATCGCGGCCCGCTTGATCGCCCGCTTCTTCGCAATCAACGCCTCCAACGACCCAATCAGGGCGTCCACGTCCATGAGGACGGCGGCGATGGCGCGCTGCTCGGGGAGGGGAGGAAGGGGCACCTCGACCTCGGCCAAATGATCGCCGCGAATATGGACGACGGCATCTCCCTGAGCCATCCGCGCCTTCTGGCGAGCCGCTTCCGGGGCGTTCAGCAGGTGTGCGAGGTACACGGGGTCCTGTCGAGGCGCCCGCAGGACAATGATGTCTCCACCGACATATGCGGGCTCCTCTCCGATGTACGCCACACAAGTGCCGATTTCCTCCGCCGTCTCCCCCGACCCGGCAAACAGTAGTTCACCCTTCTCGATCCGCAACGCTGTTGCCGCTATGTCCTCCGGAATCCGGGAGACTGGGTCGACCACATAGTTCCGATACCGCGTGTAGAGTTCTCCGTACCGTACGCAACGGGCTCCGATCTTTCGCAGGTCGCTTCGCCTGATTCCCTTGCCCTTGCGGAATGTCGCCAACGCTCCCAGCCGCGTCGTCTCCCACTCCCCACCGAGCCTCCGCCGCCCGATCACCCAGCGATCCCCATGTCGTGCAGGTGCGACCTCACGCGGGCTTCAAGCTCCTCCGCCTGCTGTGCAAGCTCCGGCAGCGACTCCGCGTACCGTTCCTCCAGCACTCTCACGCGATCCACAAGCTCGCCCGTCAGACGCTCGACTACCGCCAGAATCGAGTCCTCGATGCTCGCCATCCACTTGTCGCCGATCACCATGTCGGCGACCTCGGCCGCGCCAAGCGGTACGTACCGCGCCAGCACCTTCGCATCCAGCTTCGTCTGAGCGGCCTTCGTGGTCCTCTTCGCCTTGGCGTGCGCCTTCATCAGATCAAGGCAGACCTCCAGCGCGTCGCGTTCCTCCCGGTCGTCGGGGCCGTCGCCAACCACCCGCAGCCGCGCCTTCACGGCTGCTTGCGTCACCTTACCCGTCGCCGTGGTCGCGCCGCTCAGCGGACCGTCCTCGCCCGCATTCTCCTCAACGAACGCCGCCACATCCCGCCCGATGGCCTCCTCTTCGGCCATCAGTCGCTGAACCTCGCCGCGCTCGCCAGCGAAGTACCGCGCGACCACAAGCTCCGGCGGAAGCAGGTCCATCTTGTACTTCGTCCGCCGTACCGTCAGGTCCGGCGACTCCGTTACCCCTTTCCCCTTCCTGCCCGTCAGCACACGGGGCCGCGCCGCCTCGGTCCAGCCCTCCGTCACAACCAGATATGCGTCGTCCTGCATGGCTTCGTCCCAGTAGTCCATGAGGCACTGGTACACGTCGTAGCGGTCGAGGAGTGGAAGGTCCGCGAAGCGGTTCAACAGATCCTGCGACAGATCGCGAATCAGGGTCTTGGGCGAATCGCCATGGCCAAGTTCTAGAAGACGGGACGTATGTGCCCGCCGCCATCCGTCAAAGACGCGGCGAGTCCGATCCCCGTACGCCCTGAACTCATCGTGTCCGTGGACGACTGCCCGTACTTCGTCCGCGGGAGCCCGCGCGCGGCTGTATCCTTCACGGCCGCCCGGTGCGAACAACCGCTCCCGCAGCCCCGGGAACACCTTCCAGAAACGCCCGAGAGCGTCGATGTCGCGGTTCGGGATGCCTCCATGGAGGTGCGCGCCCAAGTCGTGCAGGTCCTCCGGCTCGCCGGAGTCGATGTAGCGGGGGATGTTCAGGTTGTAGTCGTTGGCCTCGTTGGCGATCTCGTCCATCGGCACCCTGCGCGCGTACCCGGGAACGGCTCTCCGCTCGTTGAACACGTCCACGATTCGATGGATGTCGCGCTCCCGAAGCCGGTTCTTCGCGCCGTCCTTCCGGAAGCCCCGGCTGGCGTCGATCATGAAGATGCCGTCCCGCGTGGCCGCGTCCTCCTTGTCGATCACCACGATGCAGGCCGGGATTCCGGTGCCGTAGAAGAGGTTGGCGGGGAGTCCGATCACCCCCTTGGATCAGGCCGCGCCCGACCAGGTTGCGGCGGATGGCTGCTTCGCGGTTGCCCCGGAAGAGCACCCCGTGCGGGAGAATGATCGCGCCCCTGCCGGTGCTCTTGAGCGAGGCGACGAAATGGAGGAGGAAGGCGTAGTCGCCGTTCTTCGCCGGTGGGATGCCGTACTCGAAGCGGCGAAACGCGTCGTGCGCGGGATCGAGGCCGTTCGACCAGGCCTTCGTGGAGAAGGGCGGATTGGCCACGGCGAAGTCGAAGCGCTGGAGCAGTCCGCGTCGGTCGGTGAAGCGCGGCGCGGCGAGCGTGTTGCCCCGCTCGACCTCGGCCGCCGTGTGGCCGTGCAGGATCATGTTCATGCGCGCCATCGTCCACGTCGCCACGTCCATCTCCTGCCCGAAGATGGTCAACCTCTGGGGTGCTTCGTCGGAGGCCTTGATTAGCAGCGAGCCGGAACCGCAGGTGGGATCGTAGACGGAGCGGTCGCGGGCCGTGTCCGGCCCGATCCCGATGACCCGGGCCATGATGCGCGAGACCTCCGCCGGGGTGTAGAACTGTCCCTTGCTCTTGCCCGACTGGGTCGCGAAGTGCCGCATGAGGTACTCGTAGGCGTCGCCCAGAAGGTCGTCGCCGTGGGCGCGGTTGGCGCGGAAATCGAGCCCCTCGAAGATTCCGACCAGCTTCGTGAGGCGGTCCGTCATCTCCCGGCCCCGGCCCAGCCTGCTCTCGTCGTTGAAGTCGGCTTGGTCGATCACGCCCCTGAGCAGGGACCCGTTGGCGTCCGCGAGCCTGCTGATGACCTTGTTGATCTCCTCGCCGATCTCCTTCGTGCCCTTGAGCGCGGCCATGTCGGCGAAACCGCCGCCCGGTGGCACCACGATGTCGGGGTACGGGTCGTCGATGTCCGCGTACTTGTCCGAGACGTACTTCATGAACAGCAGCGTCAGGACGTAGTCCTTGTACTGCGACGCGTCCATCCCGCCGCGCAGTTGGTCGCAGCTCTGCCAGAGAGAGGCGTAGAGGTGGGACTTGCGTAAGGCCATGGGTGCTCAGGAGTTGGACCGGGACGCTAGATGCAGGGCGGGATGGACCGCCGGATCGGTGGACCGCCGGACCATAGTTCCGAGCTTCGAGACCCTATTCACGAAGTCGAATCGCTCGAAGAGAGAGCGCACACCGCCGACCAGGTCAGCGGAAGGAGTAATCGTCATCCGGTGGTGGTCCATGCCTCCAAGGTAGCAGGTCGCCCGCTGCCGGTCTCGTACCCAAGTCGAACCGCGATCTGGCGTAACCGGGGGTAACGCGGTGAGCTCTAGGGTCGCTTTGACACAATCTGCGCACGTTGCGTGGCTCAAGCGCCCCGCATCGTGCGTGCCCAACGAGGCAGGCTTGGGCACATGGCCGCCCGATCTGCGCCGATCCGCTCGACCACTTCCGGGAGCCTGTCGCGGGGCACGACCTGCATTCTCGCATCGCGCAACGCGCGGAAGATCACGTCGCACTGGCCGGATTCCCCGAGCGCCCTGTTCACCAAGCCGTGGCAAAGGACATCGACCGATGATGCAAGCCGCAGTGTAGGGAAGCGGTCGGCGCAGATCATTCTTGCCTTGCGTTCGTCGATCAGAGCGACGGCACCGCGGCCGACGGCATAGGCGATCGTTGCGGCCTCGCCGTCGTCCAGGGTCTCCTTGAATCCTCCTTCCACCAGCGACCGATAAACGGGGGCTTCGCCCGGCTCCAGTTCCACCAGCTCAATCGAACCATCGTGGATCAGCGCTTCGAGTCCCTCCCAGGATCCGTGTCCGCGGGATCCCCCCGTAAACAGCTCCCGGCGAACGGTGTCCGTCACCAGGAAGCGGTTCGGGAAACCATCGATGATGGCGGCTGCCGCCCGTGTCGCGTTGAGGTTGATGATCACACTGGCATCGGTCACGACCGGGACGTCCGGTTCACCGGGGAAGCTGGACGACTTCATCCGCCTCGCATCTCTCGGTCTCCACTCCGTCGAGGAGTTCACGCACTTCAAGCCGATGAATCTTGAGCAATCGGGCGAGCTGCCCCTCGCTGTAGTAGCCGCGCTTCCATGCCTCGCGCACCAGCAACCCCAGCCTTCGCGGGACGTAGTCCCCATCGGAAGTGTTGGCGGCCGGGTGGTGCGAGGTCCCCAGCACTCGGTCCGCTTGCCGGTTGGTGATGCCCCCGTTTGACTGAAACCAGTCCCAGGTGCCGGTTCGGGCCAGGCCCAGCTCCTCGAGGCGGCGCACCATTGCTTCGCGCGACACGGCGAACCGGTCGGCGAGGAGGATCACGTGACGGCGGGTCAGATGCGAGTGACCGGCGGTCAGCTCGTCAAAGCGCTGCTTCACGGCCCTTGCCGGAGTCAGCAGGGAGCGCGCGAAGGAATCCGCGTATCGTTCTTCGCGGGAGCGGGGGCTTTCGTCGGACCTAAGCACGCCGGGCTCTCGCCGGGTTGAGGTAAAGTGCCCGAGCTCATGCGCGGCGGTGTAGTTTCGACGGGCTACGGGGTGACTGGCGTTCAGGAGCACGCAAGCGCCAACGTCGTCGTTGTAGGCGAACAGTCCCGAGATGCGGCTGTCGAGACGCCGCACATGCACGCGAATCCCGAGGTCCAGTTCCATTACCGACACGATGTCCCTGACTGGGCCGGCTCCCAGCCCGAGCCACACGCGCAGCTCCTGGGCGTCCTGTTCCGCCTGGGTCTTGACATCGCCGGGCAGAATGGGTCTGGTCCGAGGAAAGTTCGGGCGCCGCGCAACGCCGAGCGCATTCTCCAGCTCGACCTCGGCGCCGACGAGATCGGTTAGCAGCCGGGCCGCCCTCTCGGTACCGTCGCCCGAGCAGCGCTCCATGCTTCGGAACTGGGGGACAAGATCGAGGTGGACCGCCTCTCGTCGCAGGATCGCGTTCGCCGACGTGCCGTACCTAATCGCGAGTCCTTGGAGCTCGGGCGTGCGGACTCGCCGCTTCCCCTGTTCAATGGCGACCAGCGTGGTGCGCGCGACCGCGATCGCCGCGGCCGCTTCGGCCTGGGTGAGGTGCGCCGTCTCTCGGGCGATGCGGAGCCGCTGGCCGATCTCGCGATCACTGGGACGCGCGGTATTCACGGTCATCAGTTTCTCCGAATCCACTGGTTGACGAATGAACTCGGCTTTAGTGCGCTGCGGTAGTCGCGCCACTCATCTGCGTGCTTCTCAAGGAGGGCCACCACACGCTCTTCTATGTCGACTTTGGTTCGGAGAATGGGTCGGAGAGAGAGAGCGTGGCGTCTGACTATCCCCCGGACCCCGGGGTCTGCCATGGCAGCGAGGTGGTGCATGTGGAGGACGCCTGCGATGGCGTACTCTCGGTAGGCACCGTTCAGGTGCTTGAAGTCCCGGTGTACGGCGGATTGCAATGTTGCCGCGCTCATGTCGGTGCAGACGTAGATCTCTGGGTCCTCGGCGAGACCGGCTGCGTGAACGCTGACGCGCCTCAACATGCACGCAGCGCAGACCCCACAGTGGTGCCACGAACCTCCGACGGAACTCCAGCGATTGTCTTTCCAACAGGACTTGGTGGTTCGCCACAGTTCGTCGTCAGCGATGGCGACGTAGCGAGCGAGAGTCTCCCCCTTGGTGTGCCAGAGGCGCGGGAACTCGTAGGTAATCTGCGCACCGAGGAGTGCCCGAAAGAAACGCTCCATACGATTCGTAAACTCGGGGTGGTTGCGGTAGTCGGGGTGAGCATGCCCCACAGTCACGAGCGGTGGCCCCAAGCTGCCTTGTCCGCTCTCCGGGATGATGACCATGCTCGCGTGGGTCAGGTACGCAGCGATTCCGGAAACCGTCGCAAACGTGAATCCCCGGCTCATTGCGCTTGATTCGTAGCTTCGCCCAACACGCACCCAGTAGGGAATCGACACGTCAGGATCCCCGTTGCCGTTCCTTGCGCTCGTTCTCCCACCTAGACGTACACGTACGACATCGTTGCCGAGACATGACTTGGCGAGTCCTGCGACGGCGAGCGAATCCATGCCTTCACTGTAGGCCAGGACGGCTGCGGACGGATCGAATAGGGAGAGGCGATCCCCCGTCAGTTCCTGAGACGAGTCCTCTCGCTGGCTAAACTCGACCGACCAGTGGTCGCCCGTAACGAACCTGAGTGCGTCCAGCAGGGAGTCCGCCACCGCTGGCTTCTTCCATCGGTCAGGGTCATCTACCGGGATACGAATCGCTAGTCGACGTGCCCATCCCTTAGAGGATCGCCGACATGATCGGTCCGCGAACTCGACAGCGGCCGCCACAACCATCGCATCGAAGATCACTGGCTCCCATCGTGAACAGGCGTAGGATTCGAGGTCCGCCGTTGAGAACTGGATGTCTTCTCCGAGCTCACACTTGAGCCAGTCGCTTGGCGACGAACCTCCCGGCTCGCAGACAGCCACGTTCACGCCGGGGAGCCTCCCGCCCGTTGCCGACCGGGTCACAGCTGCGGCCCCTCGTCGAGCCCGCTACGCTTGGGAGGATGGCGAGTCCGGACTGATGAACCGGAATCGGCCACGATCCGGGACGCCAGCCCCCGGATATCGATCGCTTCGCGAACGGCGCTGAAGCGCGCTTCAACCGGCCCCCACGTGGCCTGCTTCTTCCTAATGTAGTGCTCCTCGATGGAGCGCGAGTTTTCAAGCAGGCACTCGTTCAGCGCATCGGCTACGGCCGATTCCACGAGTCCGCGTCCCGACGCGGCATCGGTCTCCGTGGCGCTCATGTAGGTGAGGAAGGTCTGCACGATCTTCGACCCGGGATGGTCCGGCCGCAGTACCTCAATCGTCTCGCTGAGCCCGAATAGGTGGCTTTGGCCGTTCGGCACCATGCGGAGGACGGCCTTCAGAGGGAGCACCTCAGCCTCCTTCTCCAGCGTGCTCTCCAAGGCTTCACGACGCTCCGCGAGCGTAAAGACGTCGGTCTCCAATCGCTTCGCGACCCGCTTCCAATGCGGTCCGAGCGGCAGGCTCTTCCACGGGCCATCGCTCACGTACTTCCTCCTCTGGTGGGGAGTGACTCCGTCAAGTGTGTCAGCAAGCGTAGTCATATGGTCTGACAATGTCAACATCCCCCGTTTTCCCCACCCTCCTGTTCGTCACCGTAGGCTCCGTCGCCAACATGGCCCGCCACCCGGCCACCGTCTCCGCGCTCACCCCCAGCGCCACGGCCGCAGCCTCGTCGTCGTGGCAGGAGCGAGTGCGACTCGGCGCCTCGGCAAGAAACGCAGACCGTGCAGTCCTGCTACCCTTAGACGGTTTCCCGCCGGGGTCGGCCCACCTACAATCCATTGGGCGGAAGGACGCTCGGCAGACAATGGGAGACCGTCGGGTGACCTCGGGCCGATGTCGCGAACGGTTTCCGGGGAGGACAGGACAATTCCCGCAGTTTGAGGCGATTTGCCTGCTGTTTTCAGGTGATCAGAGCCGACGCAGTTGAACGGAAGAAAACGCAGATCGTGCAGTCCTGTATGACTTTAGACGATTCTCTGCCGTGATTTGCGCCAGTGGCGATCCGTTGTTTCAGCGACCGGCTCAGCCTGCGCCCGTTCTCCCGCCACTCGATCTGAAGCAGGCCGGTCTTCGGATCCGGAAACACCCGGACCCGGTTCCGGCCCCATTCTCCGGCGCTGTAGCTGCGCCGACCTCGTTTCGTGCGTGCCATCGTTCGATTCCTCCGAAGATGGACTGCACGATCCGCGCAACGGAATCTCGCTGGACTCAGGCTGCTTGACCAGTCCGGGGCACCCGTGCCGTTCGCTTCCCGACCACGCCCGAGCGCCTCGTCAGGCTCTATGGAAGGCGATGGAGGAAAGGCTGCCGGAGGCCGTTCAGCATCCGGTACCGCACCGGACGGCTCGGGACAATTGCCCGCAGAAGCGACTTGACGCCGCCAAAGGCGCTCTCCCGATTCCTACTGGCAGCGATACCTTCACCAGCACGCGTGGTCCTTACCACGAAGTCCGGGTCCTACACTGCGGGAGGGGGAGCCATCATGTACCGCAAATCCATCGACCAACGGCGGTCGCGTTGATCGACCATCTGAAGGGCCGCGAGAAGGCGCTGGAGCCGTTCGGCCTGACGGGCCGCCGCGCCGAGTGGATTGCGTTGGCGAGCCTG